>Ga0209689_1000155_pt1 | contig 40905 bp, 47 predicted proteins | sample GraSoiAngelo_149_FD_187119 | JGI IMG/M metagenome (GOLD analysis project Ga0209689, IMG submission 187119) | Grasslands soil microbial communities from the Angelo Coastal Reserve, California, USA - 14_1009_09_30cm (SPAdes) (version 2) | ecosystem: Environmental > Terrestrial > Soil > Grasslands ... | reverse complement strand
GGGAAGGAGAGTACGTCGTTATCCTGGGACCAACTGGTGCCGGGAAGACCACCCTTCTGAAAACCATAGCCGGCCTGGCGCGGCAAGACTCCGGTCACATCTACTTCGACCAGCAACGAGTTGACACCCTAATGCCATTCCAAAGAAGTGTTGCGTATCTTCCCCAGAACTACTCACTCTTTGCTCACTTGACAGTCTGGGAAAACGTAGCCTTCGGACCCACCGTCCAAGACTGGAGTCCGAGGCGAAGAGACCAGATAGTTCGAGAGATGCTGAACCTCGTCCATCTCTCTGACCGACGGAACTCCTTACCAAGAGAACTCAGCGGAGGAATGCAACAACGCGTCGCGCTCGCACGCGCATTGGCGACACAGGCTCGCATCCTTCTTCTTGACGAACCCCTTAGGGCACTCGACGCGAGGCTGCGGCTGGAACTCAGGCAGGAACTTAGGACCTTAGCGAAGTACCTTGGCATAACGACACTACATGTGACCCATGACCAAGAGGAGGCCATCAGTGTTGCAGATCGAATCGTAATAATTCGCAAGGGAAAGGTCGTCCAGGCAGGCTCGCCAAAGGAAGTATACGAGGACCCTTCAACGCCCTTTGTCTCCAACTTCATCGGAGAGGCCAACTTTCTTCAGGGTCTATTGAGCAGAGTAGAGGACGGCTTCAGCGTAATCATGCTCTCTGACGGCCGCCATGTAATGGGAAGGCCGACCAATGTTCCTGTCAACTCACAAGTTGTTCTAGGAGTCAAGACCGATTTCTGCAATGTCTACCATGGCAAGGTCGAGGGCCAGAACAGTTTAACAGGAACTGTCGTCCGATCTCTATTCACAGGCAAGAGAACAACCCTTGAAATCCAAACAGGTCAAGGTCTTCTCAAGGCCAAGGTCCCTTCGGATCAATCCCTGTCCGAAGGAAGCGAAGCGACCCTAAGATTCCGGCCAGAGAATGGAATAGTCTACCCAATCCCCAATGAAGGCTTGCAAGTAGCCTTGGAGGTGGAGTGAGTACACATGCCAAGGATCAAGCTAGAGGGAGTCTCGAAGAGTTTCGGCAAGATAACCGCCCTTGAACAGGTGAATTTCGAAATGCAGGACGGCGAGTACATCACCATTCTCGGACCCTCAGGGTGCGGAAAAACTACGTTGATCAAGATAGTCGCGGGAATATGGACGCCAACGGAGGGACGGGTATTGGTTGATAACAAGGATATTACCAACACACCGATGGAAGAAAGGGATCTTGGCTACGTGTTCCAAAACATCATCCTGTTCCCTCACATGAATGTGAAGGACAACGCCGGTTACAGTCCTAGAGTTAAGGGACTCTCGGAGAAACAGATCGAGGAGAGGTCCAGCAGCGCAATGGAACTGGTCGGTGTGCTCGAACAGCAAGGCTATCTTCCCAATGAACTCAGTGGCGGTGCGCAGCAAAAAGCGTCCCTCGCACGTGCAATCGCGAGCAAAGCAAGGCTACTTCTCTTGGACGAGCCATTGAGTGCTCTGGATGCGAGGGTAAGAGTCGAACTGAGATATGCTCTCAGACGGTTGGTAAAAGACCTCAACCTAACCGCAATACATGTGACACATGATCAGGACGAAGCAATGTCAGTTGCAGATAGAGTCGTCATCATGCGTAAGGGGAAGATCGTGGAGATTGGCGAGCCCACCCAACTCTACAATCAGCCGAGAACACTTTTCACTGCAAATTTCGTCGGGCAAAGCAACTTCTTGGAGGGAACTGTGCAATTGGTCGAGAACGGTAATGCTGCAGTCGAACTCAGAGGCGAACGGTTCCTGAAAGTGGCTAACACTGGCTTCAGTATAGGGGATCCAGTGGTGTTGGCGATACGGCCAGAGCATCTCACGCTAAGTCCAGAGGAAAGACCGAACACGCTCAGAAGTAAGATCGAGGAGAGTCGCTTCATGGGCCCCTACACTAGATACAGGCTCCGGGCCGAGACAGGAGACGAGTTACTGGTCGACCTTCCCACTACGGAAGCAAAAGTTGCGGATGGTAGCAGCGCGTCGGTCCACTTCAACCCAGACTTTATCCTAACATATACCAGACCCTCGCAGGGTTTGACGGAGGCGTTGAGGCTTGAGTGAAACAGGATTCTCCACATGGTTCGTGAAGAGAAGAGGGTCGATGACTGCCAAACACATTCTCGATCATGCGACCAAGGTCCTCGATACTTCGATCGATCTCGACAAGGCAATTTCTTGGCTACAAGAAAGCAGGAACGAGAATGCTCTGGCCGCGATCAAGGCCCTCTATCTTGACGAAAAAGCTGCAAGCAGCATAGAAGTAATATTATTCGAGGACCTCTCAAAGGGAGAGCTTGAGCCAAAGCAACGCGAGGCACTGATGAGGCTCGTTCTTCGAATAGACGATATCTCACAGAACACGAAACAGGCCGGGCTTAATCTTGAATTAATAGCACAGTCAAAGAAACGAGTCCCGAAAGAATTTTGGAGCATGTACAAAGACCTCTCCAAGCGATTTGTCGCTCAGACGGGAGCGCTTAGGTCTGCCATCGAAGCTTTCGGTCATAGCGATGATGACGTTCTGAAGAGAAGGGAGGAGGTCAAGAACATCGAGCAGCAGATAGACGACGCCTACTTCAATCTCCGCAAGAAACTAATTCTTTCCTCGTCAGGTCCTCTTGCTCTCCTAGTCTTAATGGACGTGCTAACATGGGTTGAGAGTGCGTCCGACAGAGCTAAGGATGCTGCGGACATGCTGTACATCTTGGTTATGGCCAACAGGTGAAAGATAAGATGACAATGATCAAAACAGTAGAGGAAGAAGACGTCCTAAGACAATTGGAGCGAGAGTGCGCTAACGTCCTTGAGGGATCACGAACGCTACAGGACAAACTGCGAGACTACAATGATCCTCAAGGCCTCCGCACCAAACTAAAACAGATCGAGCATCATGGCGACGAGATCGTTCATGGCATTTACCAATCTCTCAACCAGACCTTCATAACTCCCTTCGACAGAGAAGACCTGATTGGGCTTGCAAGCGGGTTAGACAGCATACTGGATATGATGTATGCCTCGGCTCTTCGAATGGATCTCTACAAGATCCGTCAGTCCACAAAGCCGATGATCGAATTATCGGATGTCATCCACAACTCCGTTGTAGAACTCCTGTCGGCCTTTCAACTGATCCGTGATCACTCTAAGATGGATGTTATCGAGACCAAGACGGTGGAGGTCAATCGTCTTGAGAACGTTGCCGATGATCTGATGAACAACGCGGTCGCCAACCTCTTCGAATCACGCGACCCCGTTGAGATACTGAAGTTGAAGGAGATCTACGAGAAACTGGAAGAAGCGACGGACTATTGCGAAGACGTCGCCGACATTCTCAACGACATAGTGGCAAAGACACGCTAAGTATTAGATCATCAAGGCACGTGCGGATTCTGGTGCCTGGTGAGGGATCATACGAGTTCCCAGAAATATCGGCGAAGATACAATGAACTACTGAGATACATAGTTAACAGGGAGTTACCGTTCGTCCACTTATTCTAGCCGGATGTCTCCTTGCTTTTCCAGATTTAGAATGACGAGCCCTGACCGGTGAAAGAACACCTAGGCAATGACCGATGACCGAGTGACTGCATTTGAAGTTTGAGTGCTGTGATCTTCATTGACACGTCGGATCCACTTTGGTTGCATAGGTGAGACACTGAGATATGTGGCTAGACGAACGAGTGTAGGGAAGCAACTAGTATATCCATAGCTCACAATAGTTCAAGGTCCAATATCGTTACTAGGATTGTGGCGATTCTATTGTTCTTGTGAGAGGGTACCGGCTCTTGAAGTGCGCATACGTTTCGTCACTACAAACAAATGGAATGTCAGGTTTTCCTTCGATCTTTACTTCTCCATCAATTATCACGGTCGGAACAGCTCTCACACCATATTCTTTTGCAACAGCCCAATCACGGGATAAGTGATAGATCGTTAACTGACAGCCCGCACATTTTCCAGCCTCGATTTCACTAACAACTTCGTCGCAGAGTGGGCAGTCGCCACTGAATACCACTATTTTGTGAGGCATAAGTTAGCTTGCATCTTTGTTTCTGTTAAGTATTCTGACATACAGTTCCTTCTTGTGCGTGCCAGATTTGTGGGCGGGGAATATCTTCGATCTCTTCCTCGAAAGTGTCTAAATAGTGATGGGTCCCAGTCAATCGTCGATTCTAGCGCTTGGCAAAAATGGAAGTTAGAAGCCCTGGATGGCTGAGGTTCGTTGAGATAATCAGCGGGCTCGGAATGGTCTTTCTCGCTATCATAGTGTTGTCGGATCCGAATCTCGCATTGCTCACTTTCGTGTATCTAATCGCTTTCGGCCTGTTGTTATGGGCCATAGCCACCATCGTGGTCGGCATCTTTGGCCGACTTTTTTCACCGGTATTGAGGGGGTTAAGCGTCGGCTCAGGACTCATCGCGCTGGTCGTGGCCATCGTGGTCTTGTTCGTGCCCGAGCTGGTTCTGGATGTGCTACTGGTTTTGCTGGCACTAGTCCTATTGGTCGTCGGCGTGGCCGAAATCATGATCGGAGCCTTTGCCGGTCATCGCCCATTGTGGTTACGCGGAGTCGCAATACTCGTTGGTCTGCTCACCGCATCCCTCGCCGTCCTCGTTATCTTTGATCCTTCACTAGGCAAGTTGACTTTGGCCTTTGTTCTGGCGACGATAATTGGCATCATAGGAGTGCGCAATTTCCTCCATGGTATCACCGGACACCGGTCAGTCCACATGTATGGCGCCCTGCCTGCTACTGAAGTCTAGCCATAATGCTTCTGGCTTGCAAACCTACAAGACCGCTTGATTTGCCAGGAAAAATCTCGAGAGATGTTCTTCCAAGGAAGAGTGCTGAGCGATGAGGAGATTCTTGTTTGTATGCGTTGAGAATGCCGGCCGAAGTCTGATGGCTGAAGCGTTCGCGAAGAAATACGGCCTGGACGCAAACAGTGCCGGGACGGTTCCGGCAAGAACAATCAATCCTACAGTAGTAGAAGTGATGAAGGAGAAGGGATTGGATCTGTCGGGTTCGACCCCCACAATACTGACGGTAGCGATGGTTGAGAAAGCAGATCTAGTGATCACGATGGGCTGTTCTGTCGAGACGGTATGTCCGAAACCAATTCTTGCAAAAATGCAGAAGAAGATTGTAGACTGGAACCTGCAAGACCCGAAGGAGCAGCCGATTGAAAAGGTAAGAATCATACGCGATGAGATAGAACGCCGAGTCAAGAAATTGTCCTCCACAAGCTAATACTTTCACCTGAGGGACACGTAGAAAACCCATCGTTTTCCAATGGAAAACACTCGTTTTTCGTTCAAAATCTGATCTTTCCCTCGTGAAAACTGAACACGGGAGGGGGGAGGGTACCAGTCTAGAATGCAGATTTTTACTCATGGAATATTCTGTATGACCAGGCGATTCCGGGAATACTTTCGGAAATGAACCGAATGCTTTCACTGGTTTACGATATCTTAATTCTGACTCAGTGCACCAAAAACTGAGGTCCAAGTCCCTTGACAAGCCAAAAGCTCTTACTGATCCCACAGGCACGTCTCGAAATGTTCTCCGACCTCATCTTCGGCCTCAGCCTCTCAATCAGCGCCATAACACTCATCGGATCACCAGCATACAGTCAGGCTTCAATCATAAACAAGATCATCTCATTCATCTTCAACTTCACCGTCCTCATCATGATCTGGATACGATACACAGGTACAATGGCCATCCTACCGATCGAAACAGGCCAAATAATTTTCCTGAACCTGCTAATGCTCCTTCTAGTAGGACTCGAACCCTATCTACTAAGCATCATCCAGGGAGCCATATTCGTAGTTAACCCATCAGATCTCAACCTAGGAATGGCCGACTATGCTTCCTCGCTATACGCCCTAGACATCGCAGGATTAGTCGCCATCCAAGGCTTCTTCACCCACATACTCTCGAGAGAGGAGAAGGGCCTCGTCCCCTCCAGTCTTCTTCACAAGTATCGAATAGGACGGAATGCTCAACTCGTACTCGCAGCAGTCTTCGTGTTCTCCATTTTACCCCAATTCTGGACTACATCCATGTTGGGATTGCCCTTAAGGATTCAAATCTGGTGGATCCCACTCTTTGGAAGCGTCATCCTCATCGTCAAAAAATACGGCCTAGGCATCCCACAAAAAGCAGAGTCCGAGAGGAGTAGAGGCTGAGCATTTCTCCGCAACTGATTAAAGCACCTTCCAAATCCATATTCTCTTAGATTCCAATGGCTTTTGCAGATTTAGCCGGAACCGGACTAGTAGCTACCGGAATTGTCTTCATGATCGGGCTCTTCGTGGGCATAATAGTCAAGAAGGCGCTGAAGCTAGGCCTCGCCATACTATCACTGATAATATTGCTCTCTGCAACTGGATACATTACTCTGAACCCTCAACATGTTTTCCAAGGAGTAATCCAATACGCCTTCTCGCCTGGCAGCACTGCCGCCGCCAGTCAAGCAGCCGGACTGGTCAGCATACTACCCTACGCATCGGCTGCCTTTCTCGCCGGGCTAGCTGTGGGCATCTGGAAAGGCTAGACCGACAAGTTTGAGCCCAGGCCTCATCGTAGGCCCACAACAAATCTCCCTAATACGTTAAGAGTCGATCAGGGAAATGGAAAAAGAGATCCTTGGAATTCATCACATTACGGCGATAGCGGGCGACCCTCAGAAAAACATCGACTTCTACAGCGGCATCCTCGGACTCCGAATGGTCAAACTCACAGTAAACTATGATGATCCAACAACGTACCATCTCTACTACGGCGACGAGATCGGTCATCCAGGAACGATAATCACATTCTTCCCTTGGCCAAATGCTCCAAAGGGACGCATTGGCACAGGGCAAGTAACAACCACCTCATTCTCCATCCCGAAAAGTTCACTTTCCTTCTGGATGAACAGATTGAAGTCCAATGGAATCGCGTTTGAAGGTCCGATCAGCCGTTTCGACGAGCAAGCCCTACAATTCTCCGACTACGACGGTTTACATCTAGAACTCGTAGCCCACGATTATCCAGACAATCGCAAAGGATGGAAACATGGTCCTGTCCCGCTGGAACATGCGATCCGCGGATTCTATCATGTCACATTAACCGAGGAAGGATACCAACAAACCGCTTCTGTACTCACCCGACTAGGATTTCGACTGACAGCCGAGCATGACAATCAATATCGCTACGAGATCGGAGAAGTCGGCGGTCCTAGCAAGATTGTAGACGTACTCTGCCAACCAACAGCACCTCCCGGGCTCGTCAGTGTCGGCACGGTACATCACGTAGCCTGGCGAACTCCAACGGACGAGCAACAATTGTCATGGCGCAGCGAGATCGCAAAGATGGGGCTCAATGTGACCCCGGTGATAGACCGGAAATACTTCCATTCGATCTACTTCCGCGAGCCGGGAGGCGTACTGTTTGAGGTTGCAACGGACCCGCCCGGATTCACGATCGACCAACCCGCATCGGAGCTGGGAACGCGGCTAATGCTACCACCATGGCTGGAACCTGTGAGAAGTAGACTTGAACACGAGCTACCTAGAGTTAATAGACCAAAGCCTGTCCCTGCCTAGAGGAAGAGTAGAGTTCTAGGCATGGCGGGAGAAGAGGATCTTACATTTGAAGACGAACTGCGTCATCTGGACCGAGAGTCTAGCCACGTCACCGTAAGGCTCGCTCTTCGACGTTTCGGAAGGCCGATGACCCTGATCGAGGTCCACGGCGTCCCAAAGAACGATCCTTCTCTCGACAAGATGGCACATTTGATGAAACAAAACCTTGCCACGGGAGGAACAGTCAAGGATGGAGTCATTGAGTTACAGGGAGACTTCAGACAGCGACTAAAACCACTCTTGGTCAAACTCGGATTTACCGACGAGCGCATCGAGATACTCGACTAGCATACTCTGATCCGACACTAATCCTAACGCTTTTAGATGGAACAAGGAGGAAACAACCATTCAGGAACCTAAGAAGTTGGCCAAGAGTCGGACGATAAAAGAGTCGTTCCTCATACAAGCACCTCCGTCTAAAGTGTTCAATCATCTAACAAGCCCCGCCAAGCTGAAACGCTGGTTTCTAGAATCCGCCAAACTCTCTCCGCGCAAAGGCGGAAACTATCAATTCGTCTGGCAAGGCGGATACAATCACGTTGGCAAAGTCACTGATTATGCCAAGGACAGTAAACTCGGTCTTTCCTGGCCGCAGTTCTGGAAAGGCAAAGAAGTCGGAACGACCAAAGTAACATTCCGTCTGAAACCAAAAGAGAACGGCACACTACTCCAACTAACACATGCAGGCTACAAGCGTGCCGGCGACTCTTGGGTGGAACTATATGCTATGACATATTCAGGATGGGCCTACTACTGCATGAATCTAAAATCGGTCATCGAGACCGGAAAAGATCTTCGACGGCAAGACGATGTTTTCTAGACCCTAACCAATACTTCTGAGCCTTCAACCTTAACCTCATGCCTCGGCTCAGGCGACTCGGCCGGGGAACGAACGACAGTGCCAGTTCTCACGTCGAACTGCGACCCGTGCAACGGGCACTCTACCACATAACCTGCCAGTTTTCCTCTCGCGAGCGGCCCGCCGATATGCGTACAACGATTGTCGATCGAATAGTAATTGCCATTGACATTCGCGATAAGAATGTCTTTCCCTCCAACTGGGTAACTCTTCATCATCCCTGGTGGAATTTCAGACGTAGATGCAACCTTTATCCAACCGTCTGTCAACTCATTGCTCACTCGCTATTAGCTAGTTCTTCTCAGCTATTTCTAAAAACTTGCTCAAGTAATTATGTAGAAGCGCGCGGTAGTTGTCTTCAGTCAGATTCTCGTCAAGATTTCTAAGAAGATTCCGGAAATATTCAAACTGTCCGGACATTGTACGGGGCAGTTTGGCAAGGAACTCCTTGTTTGCCTTTGCCGCCTTGTTACCAGTGTCTGGGACCTTGTGCCGTTCCATCTGTGCGATTGCACGTGCATTGTGAATCATTATTCCAGCATTGATCCATCTATCTTTGCGGTCGTCCCCTGAACTGGAAGGCTCTTCCTTCACCCAGTCCTGAAGGAAACTGCTCATATCCTCGATCGGAAGTATCTTGCTCTGTCGAAGGACCTTGAAAGAAAGATCATCCGCATACAAGTCCTGAATATCATTCAGCATGTCATGCATTATCTTCTGCTGATAATCATACTTGGCAACATTCTTGCCGAAGCTGTTCACAGCCTCTTCAATCACTTGGCCATTGTGAGATAGATGTCTTGTTTTCATCCGGTAAACATGCGACATCTCATGGACCAATAGGCCTTCCAATAGTCCAGAGTCGACAGAACCGCCAGACACGACTATCCTGTACTTGTCGTTGCCGCGTGGCATTGTGTAGCCCATAAATGGTAGCTGGGGATCAACCATGACTTGGACAACATCACCAATATCATAACCTGCTTTCTTCATAATTTCCAATGCATTGTCCTTTGCGACCTTGACCTTCTTGGCCATCTCGTCGACCGCTGCCTGATTTCCACCGGTTTCTAGTTCACGAGTCTTGGTGACCATTTTCGATGCTCTCTATATTCCGAGCAGGTGATCTATCGAGTATATTCCGCTTCCCAAGATTGCGATAGCCAATGACCCTGCCATTAGGATCAAGTCGAACTCGTAACCTCCCTGCAATTTCTTGTGAAGCTTCGTCTTCGCAAACCAGGTCGTCGAGATCATCCAGAGGACGAAAAGTAATGCGATAACCGGAGTAAGTAATCCTAGTATCAATGATAGCCCGCCGAAGAACTCAGCGACTCCCGCGAAGGCGGCCATCCAGACTGGCATGCCGGTGCTCTTCATGAAATCTGCTCCCATCTTCCTCTGCGAGCCCAGTTTGGGATAGCCATGAACAAGAAACAGGATGCCTACTGCTACTCGCAACAGCAGAGAAGCAAGGTTCACGTCCGAGCCAAAAAGTGTCTGAATCATTATAGACGCCCAACCTTGCTACGAAGATTCTCGTTTGATGATGTACTCATGACTCCACATTGCTATTCGGTCACGATTATAAAGCTGGTAGTCTCCCACTACCAAGTATCTACGGCAGAGTTTAGCTAGTAAGCTCCACGTAACCAAAAAGATAATCGTATGCTATCCCACAATCCTACGAGTCCCATAATTCTCGACCCTATGCGACCAGCGCGACCACATAGACGACTGCGGACTCCGATACCTCAGCAATCGCTCAGTCGTAAATGTCGGGTAGTCGTGAAGGGTTCTCGCTCGGCCCAGCGTCTCGAGGGAGCACTTTAATAAAATTAGGTTGGTCCAGGTTACCCGGAGGAGAATTCGCTCATTTTGAGCCCTGATCGCCAATCGGAGCTTACTATTTCTGGCCCCCGATGATGTCCTCGTAAATTTCCGCTATGTTTAAATGAATAAACCCATTTCCGCAAAATGCTTTTCTCGCATTTTGAGCGATTAACGGCAGATCTCGCCCATTTTGAGGCGCAGTAGAAAATAAAGTTGGAAAAAAGGGGGGGTAGATTGTGAAGTTTCAAGACGTGAAAGAGACTTTCCGAATACTTTCGGACCCGACACGATCCCCAAACGGCTAGAGAAGATACGCAGATTCTGACGGAATCTCCCTTTTACTTTCTGATGATGGCCGGGACTTTCTCCTTATCCTCGGCAGTTCCGTTCGTGGATTTCTTGTCCCACTTAACAACCCACTGTGCAAGCTCGCCTAGAATCTCCAACAATTCCATTCCCTTCTTCGTCAATTCATACTCTACCCGCGGCGGAGTCTCAGGATACACCCTCCGTTCAACGATCTTCCTCTGATCCAACTCGTTCAACCTCTCCGCCAAACTAGTCGCACTGACACCATGAATCCTCCGCTTCAACTCGTTAAACCGAGCAGGCTGCTTCAACCCAAGAGCATGAATTACCGGTAACGTCCAAACCTTCGTCAAATCATTCCAGGCGGAATGAACCAACAAACACTCTTCCGTCTGCTCCTTCGTCAAATGCTGGTCAACCATAGTTGACTTACTCAAGTAATCAACACCTACTTGGTCCAACACGACTACCAAGTATATAAGCATGACCGACCCCTAGAAACGGTTCAGGGAAACGAGGCACATGATGCGACCAACCAGACATTCACAAGAAACAACCATCGAATTCACAGAGAGAGAACTACGCTACCTAATGGACCGAAGCCTAGCACGCCTCGCATTCATCTGCCAAGACCAACAAGCCCACATAATGCCCGTCCTCTTCGAGTTCGACGGACACTACTTCTACCTCAGCGGCTGGAACCTCAAATACAGCCAACTATTCCAAAGCGTACCACAAAAAACCAAGGTCACACTACTAATCGACGACATCAACTCCCCCAACACCTGGACACCACGAGGAATAGAAATCACCGGAACGGCAGAATCCACCGAGAAAGGAGACTACCTCTACGTCCGCATAAAACCAGTCAATAAAACCACCTGGGGAATCTAGAAGAGTCATGTCAACATTATCCTCGTTTGAAAACCAAATCACGGGAGCGGTCGAAAGACTAAGCGAAAGCGTCGTCAACATCGACAGCGTCCGCGTAACCCGCAACTTCAGCTACGGATTTGTCCCGATTGAAGGTAAAGGATCAGGAATCATAATCGACCCTCACGGTCTAATAATAACCAATAATCATGTTATTGATGGAGCTGCACGAGTCCAAGTCCACCTCAAAGACGGCCGATCATTCGTTGGCGAGGTCGTAGGCTCAGATTCCTCAACAGACATTGCGGTAATCCATGTCGAAGCAGACAATCTTCCCAGCGCCAACCTAGGCGACTCTGAGCACCTGAAAGTGGGACAGATAGCACTCGCAATCGGTAACTCTCTAGGACTCCAAGGAGGACCAACAGTCTCCATGGGCGTGATAAGTGCCCTAGGCCGTCCCTTACCCGGTGCAGACTTCATCTTCGAAGGCCTCATCCAGACCGACACAGCAATCAACCCAGGAAACAGCGGCGGTCCACTAGCGGACATTAACGGCAATGTAATCGGAATCAACACGGCAATGATACCCTTCGCCCAAGGAGTCGGATTCGCCATCCCAGCAAACACAATCAAATGGGTAGTCCAGCAAATACGCGAGAAAGGAAGAGTCGTCCGTCCCTGGCTCGGCATCTACGGGACCACACTGAACGAGATGCTGGCAAGAAGGTACGAACTCCCCGCAGAATCCGGCGTCCTGATTGTCGAGGTAGACCCACGAGGTCCAGCCTATGAATCCGGACTCCGTGTCGGCGACATAATAGTCGGAATCAACAGTCAAGAAGTCAAACAGATGAAGGACGTAGTAGCGACTCTTTCCAAACACTCCACACGGGAAGAAGTAGACGTATGGTTTATCCGTCTCGGTGCTAGAAGGTCTAGCAAGCTGCGGTTAAGAGAAGCTCCCTTGCCACAGCAGGCCATAACCAGGAGATAATCAAAGAAACTTGGCACTCTTAGACCAGATACTCCAGATAGCCTACTTCGCCTCATTCTTCCTAGTCTTCGTCTACGGAACCCGCATCCAGACCACCATAGTACTGGTCGGAGTCAAGCGGAGCCTTGGAAGGCTCGGCCAATTCAAAAAAGCGGCCCGCGACAGCGTCCTAACTTCGGCACTTAGATTCAAAGCCGACCAGAAAGAAGTCGAATCCCGAGTCGACCGCCTCACCGGAAGCTTCGCAATCACACCAGTAAGCATGGACCCACACGGAATAGTACCCAAGCTAGAGCACGTTCTCAACACCTATGACGAGAACTTGAAGATGGAAGTAAGGAAGATGGCCCCTGGAGCTACAGACGCGGAAGTCAACACATTGACAAATCAGATGGAGATCAGCATCGGACTCGATCAAATGTACCGAGTAGTACGGCACTTCTACCTCCTCGCAAAGAAGCAAGGCGGACTCATGGCAATGGCTCAGCTACAAATGGCGATGCCCTCCATAATGGAGGAAGCAGAAGCCTACAGCTCAGCCATAGACGCTTTCGCACAGGGCAAACCGATAGGCGACGGAATCGGACCAATGGTGGCAAGCAAGATGGTCGAAGGCCTACAAGCGAAAGAGATAGAGGAAGACACCCTCGTTTACGGCACTAGCCTAGAAGGCCGGAACCTGTTGGTCGTAAGAGCAAAAGGTCCAGGCGGAAGCGTGGGCAAACCAGGATTAGCTGTAGAGAAGCTGATCCAGGAGAACAGTCCCGTATCATTGGTTATCACTGTCGATGCGGCCTTGAAGTTCGAAGGAGAGAACAGCGGAGAGGTCGTTGAGGGAGTAGGAGCTGCCATAGGCGGCCCAGGTGTAGACAGATACCATATTGAGCAGATCGCTTCGCGGAACAGGGTCCCCTTGATCGCGATTGTTGTGAAAATGTCCAACAAGGAAGCGATAGCCTCCATGACTCAACAGATCAAAAGTACGGTGGACGAAGCAATCCAACGAGTGAAGAACACGATCATTGCAAGGACAAAAGCCGGAGAGACAGTCATTGTTGCGGGGATCGGCAACACAATGGGCGTCCCCTAAACTACTTCTCCCATTTTTTCGATCGAGTTATCACTCACAACGGTCGCGGAAGCCCGAGCCGCGGCAGATCACTCGAAGCCTTAAGTAACGATCTGGGTCCCGGCGATTGTTTCTCAGAGGATGCGACGAGGGAAGAGATTTCAGGGGTCCTAAGCGCTTGGCTCGAGGCTCGTTAGTCAAGAGTGGAAAGAGTCCATCGGTCAAGCGCCCCTTGATCGAAGACACCGTTGCAGGGATACTTGTTCGAGAAGGAAAATTTCTAGTGGAAAAGAGACGCAGTGATGATGACAGTGACCCGGGATTTCTTGCGATTCCAGGGGGACACGTGGAGAAAGACGAATCCTTGCATGAGGCGTTGACCAGGGATATGAAGGAAGAACTAGGAGTGACCATAGGAAGGATCACTAGCGTTTACGTGGGCCTTCACAGGAATACTAAAGGTGAACGAGATAGAATTCACTACTTCCTTGTAGATAGTTGGAAAGGGAGAATTGTTCCACATGAGGCCGAAAGCCTCTACTGGGAATCAGATCTTCACAAACTGACCGCCACATCCGACAGGAAAGCTATGAAGAGAGTCTTGTAAGCGCGGCTTAGAGACCAGTGCCACTAGAACGTCCGTACGTCATCCTAAACGCGGCAATGAGCCTGGATGGCAAGATCGCCACGCGAACAAATGAGTCGCGATTATCTTCCCAAAGAGACCTCAGACGCGTCCACATGATTAGGAGCCAAGTTGACGGAATAATGGTCGGCCTGCGGACAATGCTTTGCGATGACCCCAAGCTTAGGGTGAAATACTTTCATGACAATCATCCTGCCAGGATAGTCGTAGATAGCAAAGCAAGAACCCCGCTCGACTCTTACATTGTCAAGACAGCGTCATCGACACTCACGCTCATCGCAGTAACCACAAAAGCCCCACAGCGAAGAGTAAAACAGCTTCAGAAGGCCGGGGTCAAAATTCTCGTATGTGGCAACGGCCCCCTAGTTTCACTTCCTGTTTTGATGAGACGTCTCCGAAAGCTCGGAATCCAGAGAGTTCTGCTTGAGGGAGGAGGAACTCTGAACTGGGGAATGCTCTCCCAGAAGCTAGTCGACCAAGTTTCTGTGGCCATCAGTCCTAGAATACTAGGGGGAGAGCATGCTGTCACTCTTGTCGAAGGAGACGGTGCCTTGAGGATAGAAGACGCTATCCATCTACGGCTTCTCGGGATGAAAAGATATGGTGACGAACTCGTCCTAAACTACAGAGTCTTAAGCTGAGTCATCCCGGGCATGTCTGGTCCGAGCAGAATGGTTGGGGTCGATTATTTCGTTTTGATGTTCCAGAATTACTTCGGGAACGTTCTTGTCCAGCAAGTGTCCCGCCTTGAGCTTCTTAGTTTCTAGATAAAACTGATTGTACTGGTTGGGCTCAGTTATGAGAGGGATCCTTCCAGTTATCTTGACGCCATGCGACTGGAGGTCTCGTATTTTCTCAGGATTGTTAGTCATCAACTTGACAGATCGGACATGGAGAGATCCGAGCATGTGGGCAGCTAGGTCATAGTCGCGCTCGTCCGGCTTGAACCCGAGAACCTCATTAGCCTGGAAGGTGTCGTACCCGTAATCTTGCAATTGATACGCCCGAATCTTGTTAACGAATCCAATACCACGCCCTTCCTGTCGCATGTACAGTACGACTCCAGCAGGCATTGCCCCAATCTCCTTGAGGGATTGTTGCAATTGCTCGCCACAATCGCAGCGCAAAGAGCCTAGTGTGTCCCCAGTGAGGCATTCCGAATGCAATCTGACAGGGACCTCTTCTCCCTCGTAAATATCGCCGTGCGCAAGCGCAGCATGTTCCCTCCCATCAACATTATTCTCGAAAGCAATGACTTGATAGTCTCCGTAAATTGTGGGAAGTTCTGCTATCGCGATAATGCGAACACAGACTTCTGCAGTCTTGCCGCAGTCATGAGCCTTGTTCTCCTTGAGAAGTTTTTCAACAATCGCTTTCGGTATACCGGTCATTTGTCTGCAATACTCGCGGGACGCCCCTGAGCTAGGTTAACCTTTCCCTTTTCATAAAAGGCCAAAAGCTAACTACTCGTTAAGCTAACGCCGACTAGCAGCATCATGGAGCAAAAGGCTGGTTCTCTCGAAACGAGGGTCACGTACCCTCCAGCACTCTTCTCCGCCGTACTACTGCTGGCGTTGGTCGCGGCGGTGATACATGTGTACTTTGGTGTACTCGTCTACTCAGGTAACAATTCAATACCGATGTATGGCATAGCAGCCGTCTACATTGTAGGCTCAGTCTTAGTGGCGGGGAACATCAAACGTGAATTGTGGCTGAAGGTTGGAACTGGATGGGCCCTGCTACTAGTTGTTCTATGGGCCACCGCCGCCTTTCTTGGAAATGCGCCGCACTCCACAGATCTGTTGGCATATGGAGTGAACATCCTCGAGGTAGCGTTAGTCATAGCTCTTCTTGCTCTGACTCGTTATAGCAAGGTTCAGACCACGTCCTAGTCGAGCCGTGACTCGAACTCTTCGAGAATCAATTCCTTTCTTGAATAATTAATGATTACTTTGTAACGGCTCAAAACTTGACCGCCGATGAGTCGAGAACCAAGTCCAACCTCACTGGCCACTCCCTGTAAGCCCGTCATTTGAAAAGGACCTAGCTGGAATCTATCGATGGTGCCGAATATTCCCATGGTGGGCTTTCCCAGCCCAATTCCTGCATGGGTTGAGCGTGTATTGCGTGATTTGGAGATCAACGGATGATCGACAGCATCCTGGGAACCCGAATCAACAAGAAAAAGATCCTCAACCACGTTACCAGCCACTTCGATCGTACCCTTAACGAAGGGAAGACGACCCTGAAGTTCTAATTGAAGAACAACGCCTGGGCCATCGTACTTGAAAGCTGAAGGCGTGATGATTGTCATCTTGGCTTTTGGATAATCGATTATTGTGACAAATCTTTCTAGAAAATCGTATCCGAGAAGTCCCTTGAGCGGACCTCCCCAGTGTACGTCTCCAAGATCCGCTGCATGAATCTTGTGGCCACGAGTTACTAGTCCGGGTAGTTCGATCGATACATCTTCGATGACTTTGACCGGGATCGTGCCCTCTCCAGCACCTCTGACAGTAGTCGTCCCGCTGAACTTCAGGCCCAGACCTACAACAGTCTTCTGATCAACGTAGCTTGCTCCGGAGCCTGAGTCTAATGTAAACCGGAGAGGCTTGGAACCGTTGATTCTGACCGGGAAGAATACTCCGTTCTGAACGAGCTCAACCGGGAAACTCGTTTTTGATTCTTGGTCGCTGAATTCAAACCGGGAACCCATGCTATCATCCCCGACGAGCCATTTGTTTCAGCTCCTCCCCGGTTATCTGCATGACCTTCCAGTTCTCACGGAATCCAGAACCGAGACTTCGGTAGAATTCCATAGCTGACTCGTTCCAATTGAGCACCTCCCAACGTAGTCCATAGCAGTTTTCTGCAAGAGCTGTTCTTGCGAGGTGGATCAGAAGAGATTTACCGATCCCATTCTTTCGGAACTCTGACCTTACAAAGAGATCCTCTAAGTATATTCCGGGGCGTCCCTGCCATGTGGAATAATTATAGAAGAAGAGGGCCATACCTGCAGGTTTACTATTCCATTCTGCGATGGTAACACGAAACTTTGGGTTCGGTCCGAAACCATCGCGGCGTAGATCATCCTCGCTGCAATGGACTGCATTCGGTTCCCGTTCATATTCCGCCAGCTCTCGAATAAAGGATAGAATCAGAGGGACATCTTGTAGAGTTGCAGGCCGGAGACTTAGCATAAGCAGCGATGTCCGGCCCCGACTCGGAAGTACCTAAGGACTGTTCTGGATTGCTGTTTAGCGGACGTAGACGCCCATTTCCTCTGCAACACGCCTCAACCTATTGATGCGATTCTTAGTTGAGGGATGGGTGGAGAAGAGCTCCATCAATGTGTGTCCACGAATCGGGTTGACGATCCAAAGAGACGCGGTCGAAGCAGATGTCGAACCAACTGTTGCTGCGCGGGCATAGGGCGAGTTTACTCTGCTTGATATCTTCTCCAGCGCGCTGATTAATGCGCCTGGGTTGTGGGTTATTTTGGCCCCGTACTCGTCTGCATTGTACTCGAAGTTTCGACTGATCCCCAATTGTACGAAGGTTGCTCCAAGAGGAACGAATACAGCTGCCAGTAATAATGCAACGATGCTGCCGTTGTTTTGTCGGCCTCTTCCTGCTCCGCCAAACATCATGGACCATAGGGCAATGTTGCCAATGTAAGAGATGACGCCGGCGATTGTAGCGGCGACGCTGCTGATGAGCACGTCACGGTGAACGACGTGGCCAATCTCATGACCGATTACTGCCTCAAGTTCGCTTGGTGAGAGGGTGCTTAGAATGCCGCTAGTCGCTACGACGACTGCCTTGTGTGGTCCTCGGCCCGTGGCGAAGGCGTTCGGCATCGGGGAATTGACTATGCCGACTTTGGGCATCGGTATTCCTGCCTCCTGGGAGACTTTTTTCACGATGTCAAACAGCGTCGGGTTCTCTTCTTCTTGAATGATGTGGGCCCGGGCCATTTTGACTACTATTTTGTCACTCCAGAAGTAGGTGGCGAAGTTGAGAACAGCTGCAAAAACCAGGCCGAGCAGCATAAATGTCAACGGGTCGCCAAAGTAGAACCCTATCGCGTATCCAATGAGCATGAGGAGTCCTGTCAAGACGAAAAAGAGTAATGTTATGCGTGCGTATGTTGTTGCGGACAATTCCCCTTGACCCCGGTACTAGGATGTTGGTCGCCAGCACTGTAAAAACGTGTTTCTTGCGTATGTCAAGCGATTGATTCCGTGCGGTCTATGGGTTCCGTTAGTCTTCACAAACTTCTTCAGGGCAAAAGTCTTGGAAAGGGCGCTAGGAATCGTCGGTGCTGGTCACGCTCATCCGATTTTTCACAATTAGAAATGGTAAGAGGAAGCCGTAGTATTCCCAACCAACAACGAGGGTATTCTTCGGAACATGTCGCTTTCGGTCTCGGAGTCTGTCGAGCCTGCCGTCAGGGTTGCCCGAGGAGCGAGCTACCTGTTATTGCAAGGCATCGTCATCAACATAATGGGGGTCTTCTACTTTGTCTTCGCCACAAGACTACTTCCCACTGTCGCAGACTTCGGACGCATCAGTACGGTCAACATATTTGCTGTTCTGGTTGTGTCGGTCGGAAGTCTGGGGCTTCCAACTGCAGCGACGAGGTTCATTGCGAAGTACGTCGCCTCAGAGCAGGAAGGGCAGGCCCGCATCGTCTATCAAAAGGTTCTTCGAGTTGGAATTGGACTTTCAATACTCTCGCTGTCTTCTGTAGTATTGGGTTCTCAGGTGCTTTCTCAATTATTTCTGGGAAGTCCCGATTTCGGTTTTCTGTTCCAACTAGCAGGTTTGGACGTATTCTTTCAGCTGTTGGCCTTGTTTCCTCTCGGCGCTCTTCAAGGAGTGTACCGGTTCCGCGAGGTCGCAATCATCAACATTGCGTCTAACGTTCTTCAGTTCGCAGGCGCAGTATATCTTCTAACAATTGGTTTGGGTCTAACAGGAATCATGATGGGGTGGATCATCGGAGACGCCCTCGGAACTTTGCTTTCACTAACTGCTGCTTCTCGTCATTTTCCTATGGTTGGTAGCGGTTCTTTGCAGGATAGAGGGAAAATAAGTCGGTTCGCAGTCCCCGTATACGGATCCACCCTGATCACTTTCGCCTCGACGTATGTCGATCGATTCTTGGTCCTATTTTTCGCGGGCGCTTCTGCTCTGGGAATCTACTCTCCAGTTCTCATTATCGTTGGAGTATTGGGTCTGGTGTCGACTGGTATAACGGGTGCTCTAGTGCCTCAGCTGACCGATCTCCACGCTAGGAAGGGGGACATTGGGCTGCGTGACGCGGCGAGAGTTTCATCGCGATACTTTTTCATATTATACCTGCCGTTCGCTATCGGTTTGGCGGTTACGGCGGGCCCTACGATTAGGTTGTTTGCCGGTGAACGTTACGGAGATGGTGCCCTTCCATTGGCAATTCTTGCCATCGGGCTTGGCCTGACTTCTGCCAGTGTCGTGATCGGCAGTTCATTGCTGGCTGTCGGGAATACAAGGGTCCTAATTTCAGCTAGCGCGCTTGGGATACTTGCCGACATCGCCTTTGCGCCTTTGATCTTTCTGTCTGGAGTAACGGGGGCTGCTCTCAGCAGGGTCGCCCTAATGACGGCGTCACTTGGGTGTTCGTGGATTATTCTAGAGAGGAAGTATCCGCGCTCGGTGGATCTTGCGGCCTTTTACAAGGTGCTCGTATGTTGCTTGGTAGAGGGTGGGGTTGTCGGGGCGGCCGAATTCGCATTACATGACAAGTACTTACTTCCGCTCTACATCGTACTAGGGTTCGTCGGGTATCTTGCTTCTCTTAGGATTCTAAGGGTGGTGAATTCTGGAGACGTGGTCCTTCTGCATAGATTCGTTCCCTCACGCCTCCGGTTTCTAGTTGATATCTTCGGCTGGTTGCTATCGACTCGCTAGATCTGAAACGATTACGATGCTATCTAGTAGACTGTGACTTTTGCGATGCCATTGATTTTGAGCATCTCTTGAATCACCGACCCAGGTATCTTGTCCTGTGCAATTAGGACTAGCTTCGGGTCCGGTTCGATGTCCGGGTCACCGACCAGAGCCTGTCGCACATTAATTCCTGCTTCAGCGAGGAGTCGAGCGGCTCCGGCCAGAATTCCTACCTTGTGGGGATCATCAGCTGTTATCTCAACCACACCTAGCCCGAGGAATCTAGCAACTTTTCGGAGCGAAAATCCAGCTGATTCCAGGTTGGAAAATATCGATTTGATCTCTGGATTCTTATTGATCATCCGAACGGTTTCCATGACCGTTCGCCGATCCACTCCTGCCGCTTGTGCGACTCGCAGTACAGGGACTTCTATTTGGTTTAGATAGATCCTCTCTCCGCGAATTGCGAGCCCGTTCTGGAGGATTGTTTTTGCGGTCCTAGTCCGTTCTGGATGATCTCTGGTTAGTGATTCTATTTTATCCCACATGACACGCTTCTACCTTGACACGTACAATTATGTACTAATAGGCTTAAAAGATTGCGTGTAAGTATAGAAGACGACCATGCAGACTCTCACGAGGAACCAAGAGAGGGTCGTACTGCCATCGACGGACACTCCAACCGATTACTACAACATTCAAGCCGACCTAGGAGAGCGGCTCCCACCACCGTTAGATCCTCAGACAAGGCAGCCAGCTAATCCCGCAACGCTTGAGAGGATTTTTGCAAAGGAGCTTATCCGTCAAGAGATCAGCGGCGAGAGGTACGTCCCGATTCCGGAAGAAGTGCGGGATGCTTACATCAGAATAGGCCGCCCAACGCCACTAGTCCGTGCGGCTCGTCTCGAGAGGCTGCTGGACACACCCGCCCAGATCTATTACAAAGCGGAATACCTGAGTCCAACAGGGAGTCACAAGCCCAACACCGCGATCCCACAAGCATACTATAACAATAAGCAAGGCATTGAGAGAATCGTCACGGAATCGGGCGCAGGCCAGTGGGGCTCAGCATTGGCAATGAGTTCTGCATTTTTTGGTCTCAAGTGCCAGGTGTACATGGTCCGGGTGAGTTACAATCAGAAGCCTGGCAGAAGGACGATGATGGAGACGTATGGTGCCAGAGTTTCGGCGTCTCCGAGCACGGAGACCAAGTATGGTCAGTCATTACTGGCTGAGGACCCGAATCATCCTGGGACATTGGGCATAGCTATCACTGAAGCCTTGGAGGATACTGTCACACATGAGGACACCAGATACTGCTTAGGATCAGTGTTGAATCATGTCTTGATGCATCAATCGATCATAGGACTGGAGACGAAGAAGCAGCTGGACTCGATCGGTGTGACACCCGACATTATTGCGGGATGTATAGGCGGGGGATCGAACTTTGCGGGCTTGGCATATCCGTTTATCGGTGAGAAGCTGAAAGGGAGGTTGGACGCGGATTTTGTTGCTGTTGAGCCAAAGGCGGTCCCGTCTACCACGAGAGGCGTCTATAGGTATGATTTTGGAGACAGCGGTGAGATGACGCCATTGTTGAAAATGTATACTGTGGGGCACAAGTATCTCTCTCCACCGATCCATTCAGGCGGTTTAAGGTATCATGGGAAGGCGCCGTCGCTCTGTTATTTGATTGATAGGAAGGTGGTTAGGTCGGTGGCGTATCATCAGAATGAAGTGTTCCAGGCAGCGAGGACGTTTGCTAGGGCCGAGGGTATGATTCCTGCTCCGGAGACGGCTCACGTGATCAAGTATGTGATTGACGAGGCTGAGAACTGTAAGAAGACTGGGGAGCGGAAGGTGATACTCTTCAACAACTGTGGTCACGGGCTTCTTGATCTCAAAGCATACGAGGACTTTCTGGCCGGAAAGCTGGTGGATTATGAGCCGGGTGGGATCGATCTGAGCTATCTTCCGAGTGTGAGCTAGCATACAGAACACCATTTGGAAAAAGTCTGGCGGGGGATTCCCTGAGTAATCGGGGGGCTTGTCTCTTTGGGGGGCAGAACGGGGGACTGAGGGGGACCTTGTCTGTCCCTCGAAGGGATGAGTGGGATTATGGGGATTCAGTGGGGTTTGTGTCTTGGGACCTGTGTTGATCTTGCTCCCTTTTTTCAGGGACGGGTCTGGTTTGATAGGCTTGTTTTGACGTTCGCTGTGAAGGAAAGATGTTTTTTCTCTCTGTGATAATATGTGGGATTGACATATTGACGTATCCCTAGCTGTTTTCAAGGCGTTTCCTAGGGGATTTCAGGGGGCCCGGGTCTTGGGGTTTGGGGTGTGAATGTGTGAGAGTTTAGGCGGTTATTGTCTTGACTGGTCGGCTTATTCTTCTGGCCTTGGAAATGTCCTGATGGATACCCTTCGCTCTCCAGTAAGTGCAGCACTTGCAATGCAGTCCATCTCCTAGTTTTGCGCCTTGTTCTGCTATTATCGAGTGGAGAACAGGATCTAGAATCGAGAGATAAGTGCAGCAGCCGCAATGCCCACCAGCATTCTTGGCCATAATTCCTCTCTTCCAAGAATTGTATTGATGGGCTGTTAGCATAAGGCGTGTTGTCTCCTGAAGTGTTCAGGAATAGGACAAGGGTACTAAGTGGACGTTTCAGTTCAACCGATGACGTGGTCCGGATTTATCGATTCCTAATATTGTGATACCTGGGTATAGCTAATATCGGACGTAGGCAGAATTCGGGTGAGTGGCGTGGAAGATGGTGTTGCAGCTCGGAGGCATGGAGCCGATTGATAGGCTTATTCGGAGGATCGAGAAGGCAGAGGTTCCTCTGAGGGAAGAAGAGACAAGGTTTGAGTCGATCAAAGAGAAGCACACTAGACGCGAGCCCTTAACCTCTGAAGAAACGAATCTAGTTCTTGAGCTTGCGAAGAAAGCCGAGCAGTGGGAGAAAGCCGTCGAATCCTCTGCGAGAACCGAGCCAGAACAGACGCTTCCAGGCTGCTAAATCGTAGGATAATCAGTCTGAGGGAGCCTTCTGAGTTCTGAAGAATACTCTCTAAAGCAGCTGAGTTCAGATGTTGATCTTGTCGTCAGAAAACATGTCTCGGAATCTGAAATCCTCCTGCACCTGAAACCCCTTCTAGAGAAAGTAGTGAACACGAGTTCTCTGCCTGCTGAAGCCTTCGCGCCTCGAAAGGATCGATTTGCAATGAACCTTCTCCACATGCCCGACGATGAGGCATATTCGATCATTGGAGGAGTATGGCGCCCAGGACAATCGACACCCATTCATGACCATCTGACCTGGGCGTTGATAGGAGTGTATGAGGGCGAGGAGCGAGAGACACTCTTCAGAAGAATTGATGATGGTTCGAACCTGAAGAAGGCCAAGCTGGAGAAGGTTAACGAACGGTCAAACAAGAAGGGACATGTGACAGTTCTGGGACATTCCGGGATACATCGTGTCGACAACGTTTCTCTCAAGGCTGCCTTGAGCATACACATCTACGGACGTGATATTGGCAATACGGAACGGCACAGTTATGATCCCGTAACAGGGGAGATAAGCCGGTTCGTCTCAGGATACTGCAATGTCTTGCGAGACACTGAAAGATTCTAGATAGTTCTGATCGTCCTTAGCGTCTACCTAAGACGGACCTCGGGAACCTGTCGCGTACTTCTAAGCCTCCGGGTCCAATCTGCTAGGCTGACGAGTAGGTCTCGCAGTATCTTTCGCGTCTGTTCATCAATCAGGTTGAGGTTTCTGTCAAATTTTGTCTCTGCGTCTCCGACGAGTAGCTGTGGAGTGTCGATGGGGTACATGTCCATGTCGACCATTATCTGTCTGAGATGCATTTGTGATCTTACTCCGCCTCTTGGTCCGGATGAGGCGCTGATTATTCCAGCCGTTTTCCCTTTCCATGATCTATCACCTGGTGGTCGGTTTCCCCATTCGATCGCGTTCTTCATCACCGCCGTGATCGAATAGTTGTGTTCTGGTGAGGCGAAGAGTATCGTGTCAGCCTCTCGTATTTTTTGTTTGAACGTCCTTATGGCTGGTGTTAGGTCGTGTTCTATATCTTGGCTGAATAGTGGGAGCCCGGAGAGATCGTGTATCTCGAGGGTCGTGTTTTCTGGTAGCAACTCTTTGGATGCGTGTAACAGCGCTGTGTTGAATGATCCTTTGCGGGTGCTGCCGGAGAGGCCGAGGATGCGGACCTGTGATCCGTCTCTAACACTGGGCGCATTGTATGATTGGGTCATCGATTCTTTGTTGGGCATAAATTATCTTTCTTAAAGACTAGGACTCACTATGCTTGGTCAGCAGGCATCGGTTTGATAACACGTCCTTGGAAATCATACGTGGAAGTTGATCCGCGGCGTGAATATCTCGTCTTGATCACGTATCTTCGTCGGAAGAGCTTCTGGTCCATTCGCAGTTTCGTCAGAGAGGGTGGGAACTTTGGCGCAGCTTGAGAGAGATCCTGGGAGACTGTAGGGCAGGGAGGGGCGGGTTTGTTGTTCGGATTCGGGCTTTTGGCAGGTTTACGTCATGAGGGAGGGTAGCGTGGAGTCGGGTGTGAAAGTGAAAGTGTTCTGTCTGTGGCTGGAGAAAAATAATGGGGGGTGGGGGCCCAAATAAAATTCGCAGGCACTTTCTGAAGATGCCTGTGAAACTTTTTTCTAGCGAATTTCTTTAGTCTCTCAATTCTTGGTATTGAGCTTGTCCCGCTCGAGAGGAGGACTGGTGAGTGAGAGGCGGAAGGATGTGATGGGTCGGAGAGTATTCGGAAAAGTATTGGGGAAGTGTCTTTCACGTCTTGAGACTTTACGTGCTACCCCACCCCTATTTTTACAACTTAATTTTTTACTGCGCCTCATTTTGGGCGAGAAACGGCTCTAACGACTCAAATGATGGAGAAAGCATTTTGCGGAAATGGGTTTATTCATTTAAACATAGCGGAAATCCACGAGGAAGACATCGGGGGCCAGAAAAAGTGAGCCCCGATCGGCGATCAGGGCTCAAAATGGGGGATTTCGATCATCGTCCCCGATCACCGTGTAATTTTCTTAAAAAAGCTGCGAGTCTAAACTATCTGCTTCGGCTCTAGTCGTCCGGTAGATTAGGCGAGGGTTCGGTCGGGTCGGTTTCGCGGTGATAGATTCCTCCGGAAAAGGTCCAGTGGGCATTGCATTTCTTGCACTGCAGTTTGAACCCTGTTCTCCATCCATCCGGAGCTCGAATATCGCCTATGATGGCAAGTTCGCCGCCGCATGAACATCGCGGAGCTTTGCTGGACAAGATTCCTAGTTACCTTTGCAGATTCGGCCCTTTTCAGCTTTCCTTGCGGGACAACAACATAGCGTTTCTAGATCAAGTATGGTATGAGCCGTTTTGTTCTCTTCATGTAGCTTAGGTAGTCTTGACCGAGTTCTTTGGTCAAAGTTCTCTCCTCTACACGCATTCTGTAGCCGTATGCGACTGCGAAAACAATCAGTAGCGTTAGGACTGCCGGCCAAGATTGGACAGCGAGTCCCAGCCCGATGAAAGTGACTAATGCGCCGGTATAGCTTGGATGCCTTACGAACTTGTATGGACCCTTGTCCACGACCTTATGATCTTCCGCAACCCGGACCGTCAATGAGAAGAACCGTCCCAGGACGGCAATAGCATACTGTCGGATAGCGATGCCTAGCAGCATTAGAAAGATGCCGGGATAAAAGACCCAGTCCGGCAACTGCCCAGTACCTGTGTAGCCGAAACCGAAAGCCACGAAGATAGCCCATAAGATGCTCGATACAATCACCGTTGCAGATCCTTGGTCTCTCCTAACCTGAGTCGCTCCTCGCCTCCGGAGTACTGGGATTAGCAGGGCACCGATGAGTTCACTAAGCCACCAGAGACTGTAGACGATGTAGAAGATTATCGAGGAGGGACCTGTTGCGAAGAGACCGATCATTCTCTCACAGTTCCTTTCCCGCCGGTGAAAAGTCCACGATTCTCTCGACTGTCGGATGTGACGTTCACTGTAAAGTATCCAGCGGCGATCATGATGACAATGATACTTGCTAATGCGCTGAAGAAGGATAGGATGAACGCTATGGCGTACGAGAGGGGACCAACATAGTATCGACGCGTAACGGATCTGACGTGTTCCTCTTGATCAGATCGGATTAGCAGATCGGCTCGGGAAGAATACCACCAGATTGAATTCCAAACGAGCGCTAAAGTTAGGAAGCTGCCAGAGTAGACCGCCGCCGCGGTCCTGCTGTCGGCTGTCTGGTTGAATGATACATGGTTTGCGACCAAGAGGGTGGTGAATGGTGTGAGGACTACGAAGAATAGGAGTAGTCCATTAATGAACATCAGATTCGTATTGATGCGTTTGATGTGGGTGAACATGTTGTGATGGTTTACCCACATGATTAGTATAGTGATGAAACTCGTGACCAAGGCGAACAGTGCCGGCCATTGCTTGAAGAGTCCATCGAGCAGTGACGAGCTGGCTAGCAAAGGCTCGGACAAGGGGTCTTTGAGGTTCAAGACCAATAGTGTGATCGCGAATGCGAAGATACCATCACTGAACGCCTCCGTTCTTGCAGTCTCTCGTTCATCTAGACTCTCGCGACTCATGGTCTCACCTGAAAGGTTGTCCTTGTGGGCGTAGGTGGAAACATGAGTCCAAACAGCAACTGTTCCGCGATCGCGTTGAAAGAGTGCTCTCAATTCCAGACAGGTTTTCACTCTAGGCTGATTTGTACGTGAACGCCTTCTCCGGAATAAGTTCTACTAGGCTGTCAGTGGTCCAGCCGTACTTTTTCTTTTGAGTCTCCCCGACTCTCTTCGCAATTGCGCTTCCCATCTCGAGGAATCGTATCTTCCCTTCTATGATCGCCTGGCGCTTCCGCCCCTCCATGATCATCAATGTCAACCTTGGGTTCTTCTGAAGATTCCTGTAACGTGCTGTAGCTTTGTCTACGCCCAGGTACGGCTTTCCGTCGACAGCTACGATATCTGTTGGGGATAGGTGTGGTTGCCCATCCGGTTTGATCGTGGCAGCCACCGCACTTGCCTCTTTGGAGTTTGCTAGGTCGAATACTTCTTGCGCTGTTAACGGGTTCTTACCATACACATTCTTCGAATGAGAACTGGCCCGCATCAAGGATTGTTTGAGCACTGATTCCAAGTCTGCCATGGTATCTTCTTCCAAGAGAACTCGACGTACATCGGCAGAATAAAAAGACTGGAGGCTTCATCGGGAAGACAGCCGGAATTCGGGAAATGGACGCTCAATCTTACCTGAAACGTATAGTTTATCGTGGATCAGTTCGGCCTAGCATAGACGTTCTTCGTAGATTGCACGTTCGACACTTGCTTTCTGTGCCGTTCGAGAATCTTGACATTCATCTCGGCCGGCCAATCATACTTGATCAGGAGTTGTTCTACAATAAGATCGTTAGGGATCGTCGCGGAGGTTATTGCTACGAGTTGAACGGGTGCTTCGCGTGGCTGCTAAGAGAGCTTGGTTTCAGAGTATCGATGCTTTCCGCCAGAGTGGCAGGAAAGAACGGAGGTTTCAGTCCCGACTTTGATCATATGACGCTGTTGGTTCGGTTGGAAGAGCCTTGGCTGGTCGATGTTGGGTTCGGAGACTCGTTCACAGAACCAAAACTACTAGATAGCACGCGTCCGCAACTGGACAGTGGAGAACTGTACCGGATCGCTAGGAAGAATCGGGAGACAGTATTGTCACGATGGGATGAGATTGGTGTCTGGGCTCCGCTGTACTCGTTCACTCTTCGACCTCGTAAACTAGAGGATTTCAAGGCCAGAAACCGTTACCAGCAGACCTCCCCAAAGTCACACTTCACAAAGCGACGGTTAATCAGCAAACTTAGACCAAACGGAAGAGTAACGCTCACCGATAGGAAGATCATCTTGACAAATGGCGAGCAGCGTAGCGAATCCCCGGTGAGGAATTCGAAGCAGTTTGACGGGTTGTTAACTAAGTATTTTCATCTATCATTCGAATGACTACGGAACACAATTTCTAATACACTTGGTTTGAAGCGCCTTGATGATAGCGGCCTTTTCGAAGGCTAGATTCTCGCATCCTTAAATCGGCCGATCGAGGAATCATAACATCAATGGTATTTTCCCGTCCCAGTGGACGGATTGGATTGTTGCTCCACGCGAGTTTCGTAATCGCCATTATGATGGTGCCCTCGGTTTTGGCCTCTAGTGCCCAAGCACCAGCTGGGGACATGGGTGCAGGGTTCACGACCCCTTCTATGTGGCCGGTTTATGGGCACGATAGTCAGCGCACAAGTCGGACTGATCACGCCGGACCGGCCGCACCATTGCGAAGGTGGAGCGTTACGGCAGCTCCAAGGACGCAGAATGGTGCCCCAATAGTGATTGATTTCAAGGGCACGGTCTATGTTGGGTCGGATGACGGTTTGATCTCGATCGATCCTCAGACGGGAGAGATGAAGGCCTTCTGGCAAGGCGGGAGTGTCTATGCAGTAGCGATTCTTTCGGACCGCACGATCATCGCAGGCGCGAACTACGGGGTTGGGACCTCGCTAGAACATGGAACCGTTTTTGCACTCAGTCCAGAAGGGATTCAGGAATGGAGCCTCACACTATCAGGTAACATCTACAACCAGATGGCAATTAGCAAGGATGACACTATCTACGTTCTCACTCATCATGGCCCGTTATACGCGATCAGTTCGACGGGTAGCCTGAAATGGATGAAACAAGCTTCGGGTAGTTACGGCGGAGTCGCCATTGCCCGGGACGAAACAGTATACGCGTCAACGGAGACAAATCTGACGGCATACCATCCGGACGGCCAGCCTATTTGGAGCATTCCAGTTTGGGTGGACGCGCAGCTTGTCGTGCAAGATGATGGGACGATACTTGCCGTGGGGTACCAGTGCGGCTCCGGCATCGGTTTTTGCAATCCAGTATCAGTCAGGACTCTCTTTGCTCTCAACCCGAACCATACAACGAGATGGTCTCTGGAATCGCCTAGTTCTCCTCCTTCCCTTGGATGGGACGGAACGATCTACGCATCCTACAACCACGACATTCGGGCTTTGAATTCGGACGGAACTAAGAGGTGGAATATGACACTCAACACTGCAGGCTACTACACTTCAGGGATAGTAGATGCAAACAATGTTCTCTACGTTTATTCGGATGACGGGATCACTGCCATAACTTCGGGCGGGCATGTATGGTGGACCGTTCGGGATGTCGGGTATCCGGTCGGGATAGGAGCGGACGGGACTCTCTACTATTACCATTTTCCGGATGGGTTGGTGAGCACTGGGTTAGTAGGTGCTTTGGCAGCGACTGACTTTGTCGTTACTGCGAATCCGAACTCATTCACGTTAATTTCAGGTCAGAAGGGCTTCTCAACTGTTACTGTTACTCCAAGGTTCGGCTTTTCCGGTACGGTGACTCTGAGTTCGAAGGTCTCACCATCCAGTCCCATAATCTCGCTTGCTTCATCGAGCGTCCCCGGAGGTTCAGGAAACGTGGCGATGACGATCGATGTGGGCGGTGCATTGCCGATCGGGACCTATGTCATAAACGTAACGGGGTCTAGCGGATATCTAGCTCATTCATCTCTGGTGAACGTAATCGTGACCCACCCACAGGCAACGCTTGATTCATCTCTCTTGGGACTTTCAACAGGGATGATCTTTATGCTTGCTGAAGGGATTGCAATTGTCGTTGTGGCTGTTCTAGCGACAGTAGTTATTCTGAAGAGACGAAAGAATACTCGAGTCTAGTCTTACTTCTGACTGAGCTTCGTGGGCGATTGTGGCCTTATCAAAATCGGGACTGTGTAATTCCAAGGAGGAAAAAGGGGGAGGGAGATTCGTTGGGTGGTGTGTTAGCGTTTTCTCTAGTCGGCGGCGAGTCCGTCTGCTCCTGCTGGGACTCCTGTGATTGTTGTTACCCAGCTGAGGCTTCCGTCATCGTGTACCTTGTAGCCTTGAGTGCTCTGGGATGATATGATGGAGACGTAGAGGTATCCGCTGTTTCTTGTGAGTGCCATGTCGATATCTCCTGAGCCGGTAGTGGCTGCGATGGATTGTAGGAGATGTATGACTCCGTTCCTGTCGACTGTGTAGCTTGAGATAGTTCCGCTATGGGCGTTGGTGGTGTAGGCGTACTTGCTGTTTTCCGTGACGACGACCCAGCAAGGCGCTAGTTGATTGTCGGGCACGGAACCGCTGATGGTGGTTAGACTGCCTGCGTTGGATACGCTGTAGGAGGATAGCGTGCCTCCTGCGGCCTCGCTGACGATCAAAGTACCCCTGTTGCTGAACGCGAATCCGAATGGAGTATTACCACTAGATGCGTGTGAGATAGGTGCGGAGGCGACTCCGTCGCCGTTGACGGTGTATGTGTCGATCTTATTGGTCGTTTTTTCTGTTACGACTAATACTGTGCCTTGAGGGTTGAAGGATATTTGGGCTGGAGCAGTTATTCCACTGAGCGGCTGGACTGAGCCTGCTATTGGTGTCAATTCTCCTTCGCTGTCCAGTTTGTAGCCGGCGATGTTTCCGACACTATCCTTTCCGCCAGCGTTTAACACGTAGACTAATCGATTATGGAGTGTTAGGCTGATTGGCATTATTCCATGGGAGCTTGTCTTGTCGGTGAGTGATAGAATGTTCTGGTGTACTTGGAAGATTGAGATGTCATTGCTGCCCGCGTTTACGACCAATAGTGTTCTGCCGTTACTCGATAGGACTAGACCGCCTTGATTGGATCCCGTTAACCCTGTCGCGCCTAGACCGCCCGTCGAGAACTTTCCAGAGAATGCTAGGGACCCATCGTTTGCTCTATCATATCGTATGACCTGGTTCCCGGCTGGGTCGTTGGTCATTATGTAGACTGCGCCTGTTGTTCTGTTGGAATTGTCGTTTCCTTGATTGTCGTTCCATGTTCTGGCATTGGCCAGTGGAATTGCGAGGGCTAGAAGGATTAGAGCTGCTAATACGGTGAATCTTGGATTTTTCATTTTTGTAATATTCACCCCCGGTTTCTCGATGGCCGAGAGAGGAGTCGGTGATCGTATTTGACGGAATTGCGAGAATTGGTGGGGTTCTGGTCTAGATCTGTTGCTTAATGGACTGTGGTCCGAAGTAGGACGAGGATTCCTAGGACCTGAGCAGTGTTTACTGCTAGTAGATAGGGTAGGAATGGTTCTCCTATGAATGGGCTCATTGTGAGGAAAGAGTAGGCGGCTAGTAGGTTCTGGGCGAATAGGATTAATGCGAAAACTAGCAGGCCAAGGCTGAACTGGGCCCTGGTCTCGCGATAGATTCGCGCATAGACAAGGATCAATCCGAATAGGAGGATTGTGCTGATCGTAGCGGTGTACATGCTTAGGTCCATTAGTGAAACCATTTTACTCTTGCCTCTTCATCTCAGCACTTGTTGGTTGTATCTTGTTCCAGATCTCGTCGAAGATGTTCATGTGAGCTTCCATTTCTGGGGAGAGAAAGTAGAGTCGTCCGTAACGTTCGCCGGAGGCAATGACGATATGGTTCTTTTCGAGAGCGCGAATATGATGCTCCGCGACTCGGTAGTGAACGTCGAGTGCTTCAGCCAGCTGGTTGACGTTCCGGGGTTCGATCCGGATGAGGTTGATGATCCTTCCACGGTTTGGTCCGCCACGGGATCCTGCGAGGACGTACCAGAGTAGTCGTTTCCATGAAGTGTCGGACCCGGGGTGGACGACCGCCAATTACAAGGCGCCTTGAACGTGTTATGCGTGGCCGTTGAGGACATTAAGAGTTGACTCTGCTGGGATCAGTATTCTCGGATTGTACCTAATATGGGATTGTCAGGATCACATCAGGATCGGTACAAAGGAATAGGATTGACTCTTAGTGTATTCAATTGGTTGATAGAGTGTTCGTCGTGCGGTCCTTAGCTGCTAGTTCGATTAATCCGAGGAGGTCCGGCTGTTTGGCTTTTTCTGCACGATGGTTCTTCAACGATGCGCTAGGATACCATTTGCTGGTGAAGGATAAGTAGCCCTGGACTATTGGGACTGTGTCTTCTCCTTTCTCGGTGAGTTCCCAGCGCACAAGTCTGGGCTTCTGTTTGATCGTGACTGATTTGATTAGGCCTCGATCTTCGAGCTCGTTCAGGCGCATGATTAGGACGCGGGGGGTGAGTCCGGGGAGGGATCGGAGGATCTGGTTGAATCGGTCGATGTGTAATACTCCGATGTTTCTCAATATGTGAAAGGTCCATTTCTTCCCGATTGCTGCGAGATCTAGGCCGACCTGGCAGCCTTTCAGGGATCTCTTCTCGGCTACTGTATTGTATCTGATTCCTTCGCTGGTCAAGACTTTCTCCAGTCCTAGTATACTACTGGTATCTTTCCCATTCATATATTGACTTTGGAGATTATCTGTTTGTGAGCAATGTGGCTGCTTCGTGGCCGGTGATCGCCGGGTCCTACAAGGTCGGTGATCCAGCTGGACCAGTCGCAGTTTGCGCCCTTACATCGGAACGCTTGGTTAATCCACTTGTCGGTCTTCCTGGGGTGGCTATTGCGGGTATGGTCTATACGGCCAATCTTGGGATTACACGGATTGTTGTGAATATTACCGCGAATCCGGCTATTCGGTTCTTGTTGATCTGTGGTAGGGACTCGCCATTATTCAAACCGGGTCAGTCTCTTGTCGCTTTGTCGGAGCATGGGGTTGATGATGAGAAGAAGATTGTCGGTGCAGCAGGATATGATCCAGTACTGGCTACATTGTCTCCGGATCAGATCAAACAATTCCGGAAGCAGGTGGAAGTGCTCGATTGGACGGGGGAGGAGGATGTTGAGGTTTTGAGAGAGAACATTAGTGGTCTATTTGCTAGGAGCCCGGGCGTTTTCAAAGGGGATGGTAGGACGGCTGCCGGACCGATCGCTACAGGAGAGAACTTCGTCTCTATCCGACCGGGAGGTCAGCGTGAACCGCTTGTGTATGATCCCAAAGGCTACTTTGTGATCAGTCTCGATCGTGAACAGGAAGAGATCGTTCTGCGTCACTACTTGCCGGATCATACTCCGGCTCATGAGATGCGGGGACGTGGAGCAACGTCGATGTTGCTCGGTCTCTTGCGAGAGGGTCTCGTTACACAGCTTAGCCATGCGGGCTATCTAGGCGAGGAATTGGCGAAGGCGCAGACCGCTTTGCAGTTTGGATTACGTTATGATCAGGATAGACCTTTGCGTCCGAGTGAGACTCCTGTCAAGACGCTAGAGGCTCCAGCACCGGTGCAATCGAGTGAGCAAAGGCAACCTACTGATTCCCAGCCGCAAATCCCTGCGAAGATGCCGGCTATTCGTCAGCCGATTACATTGCAGGAGCTACAATCCGCCGGTGCTGGTTCGAAGGTGGATCTTGTGCTGAGTGTTTCCGAGATTTCCGGACCCCAGAAGTTTACGGGTGATTTCCTTGTGTCGGATGAGGCTGAGCCGTTCAATGCTTTTCATCGGACACAAGAACGAATCGTGGCCGAGTGGGCTCCGTCCACTCGAATTATCATGGGAGTTGCGGGCGAGATCGCGACCGGATCAATGCTGCGGATTAGTGGTAGGATCGATGAGAATCGTTTGGTCCACGTGGAGCAGCTAGTGATCTTGACGAAGGTTGCTCGGATCGTCGATTAGGAATGGTAGAGGACACGAGGAGGTGAAATTTCGTTTTGTCGAGTGTTGTGATCAAGTCTACTGAGAATGGTCCGAACCTCGTCATAGTTGACGGAAAGGTTGTACAAGCCTGGTGCCGATGTGGAGCATCTACGATGAAGCCGTATTGTGATGGCAGTCACAAGAAGAATGGTTTCACGGCTGAGGCCAGGGACGTCAAGGTTGCCTAGAAGAGCTACGAGGCTTTGCACGTCCCCTCCATTTCTTGATGAAGAGAAACGCTAGACGTTCGCAGTGCAGCCTCATTGGGTCACAAGCGGCATATCTCCAGAGTAGGAGGGAAGCAGATCTTTAGCGAACTCTCTCATCTTCGCGAGGTAGTCATTCTAAGAGAAGGAAGGCAAGTGAGAGGAGAATCTTGGACATATCGATTAGACCGGTTGAGCCGGATTGATATTAATTGATAAAGATTTACAATAGTTATCCCAAGGTCATCAGATAGCTCTGACGAACAGGCAAGGCAATCCGCTCATCCGAATGGCTCGAACTGCCGATAGCTCTGGCGACAACTATCTTAGCTCTTATCGAGGTGGAGCGGTTACAATCACGGTTCTTAAGGAATCTACTCAATGGTATGACGTGATTCCGACAAAGCTATAATCTGGACCGGAACATCGATTAGCTGTTAACTCCAGCCTTGTTGCCCCCTTCTGCAAGCTCCCTAGCCCTGCTTAACGCGTCGGATTCAGGCAGGTTACGAGAAGAAGGCCCGATGTCTGGGTTACGGGGGGTCTGATTCAGTCTTGGGGGTGGTTGCGAAACAACAATCGGAACGATCCTCATCGTCTTCGCCCACGTTCAAGAAATCTAGGCCGCGAATTACAACGGATACTGTTTCGTTTCGCATTGACAGCATCCTCAGAGCGAACCTTGAGGAGGAGGCGAAGAAGAACCGGACGAGTCTCAATACACTGGTTTCTCAAATCCTATCTCGCTACGCGGATTGGTGGCGTTACGTTGGGAGGCTCGGCCTGATACCCGTCAGTAAAGACCTCCTACGGGACGCGTTCAAGTCACTCGACAAGTCAGAACTGGAAGAGCTCGGGAAGAGCTTCGCAGAGACTTCCGGACGAGAGCATGTCCTCTACCTCTACCAGCAGCTAAGCCTCGGCACCATCCTCCAGTTCCTGGATCTCTGGAGCAGCCACTTCGACGCCTACGAACACCGTTATGACGGAAAGATGCATTATTACACTGTTCATCACGACGTCAACCTCAACTTCTCAATATTCGTCAAAGAATTCGTCACGACAATGATCAGGGAAACAGTCCCACGAACAGTCAAGTTCGAAACAGTGGGACCCAACTCTGTGACTTTCAGCTTCGAAGGCTAACCACAGAGATCTCATTGCAGTGTCGAACAAACACGCTATTCCAGTGCACATGATTGCCTGCAGCTTAAGTGTTCTTGACAGAAGCATATAGCATGCGAACGGATTGCATGATACAGTCGGAAAGTGTCTAGTTGAACGCCCAAATGGAGCCGTTCTCGCGTTCCGGCAAACAAGTACAGTTTTCGTCGATCACAGGCAAAGTCGTTTCGAGTAGTAAACGCTCCGACACATACATCAATACCTCTTACTCTTCGGGCACCACGAGTAGCGGCGATAGATACTCTATCCCGCATGTTACTTCAAATGTTGTGGTCAAGCAGGAGTTCTTCCTACTCACCGAGGACGGTAGGGAAGTACCCATTCAATTGACCGGTGTCGATATTCCCGTCCGGGATGGTCAAACTGTCACGATGATTGCTGGGGGCGTTCGTCCCGATGGGCGAGATAACTATTGGGTTCGAATGGCGGTTGATGATACGGGTCGGTATTATGCGGTCGATGACGATGGGCGGCTGCGGCATACATGGAAGCTGGTCTCCAAGACAAGGTGGGTCTTGACCCTTCTCAGTCTGATGTTCGTAGGGACATTCTTGTTCTTTGACATGATAATATCAGCAGTCGTCAGGTCTCCAGGTGCCTCGGGTTTTCAAACTCTTTGGCTCTTGTCAGTCTTGGGAACGCTGGGTTGGCTGTTTGTCTCCATTCGAGGCTATAGGGATCTCAAGCGTCGCCTGGGAGTACATCTCGATATGCTATCGAGAAACGTGTTGGCTGCAAAGCCACGCATCCTAGCGTAAATCCTGGACGCGTGCAATCCCTCGAAACTCAACATATCATAAAAGCACGGGTCCAGTCAGATTCATGTTATACAGCAAACATTTTGCGCCGTGATACACAAAGTACGCGTTGACAGAATCCCCGCTGTATCCGGGAACCATCAGGGTCTTTGCAGGCATTCGTACGCGAAGTCCCACTATGTTCAAAGTCCACTAGAGAAGTGGTGGGGCCTTAAATGGCCAAAGGCCGCAGAATTGGACGGTCTAACAGCTCGAGGGAATCGCATGTCTTCTCCCATTCGCAGACGAACCGTATTGGCCTCGATGATAACAATAATAGCAGTGTTAGCTGTTTTTTCACGAGCGTCCCTCATCCACTCTGTTTCTGCACAGTCTTCGTCTATCGATCTCTCGAAAGAGTATGCGAGTGGAGACGTGGATGTATTCCCGTATCTTCAGGCCTGGTATACTTGGATCAATATCAACGGGACACACACGATATTCCTGGCGCTGCACTCTAATCAGGTCCAGTCGCCCGTCTCCGCTTTCGTGGGGCAGGGATACAATACAACTTCAGGGTCGAAGGTTTTCGTGGCGAACGCTCTCTTGGCCATGGAAGTCTACAATGACACTAACGGGAACGGTTACCTAGACGCGAATTATGGAGCCGGTACGACCGAACTCAAGTATCTTTTAGTCATGAACGCGTCCCAGACGTTTACAGTGAACCCGGTCCAGAAAACTATCACCAGCGGAACGGCACATTACGGCTGGGGCGTAACCTACGGCAATGTCCAGGCGATACTGATCAGAGCTTCTCCTCCCAATTACGGTTACACTGGAGGCCTGGCTGCATCATACACTTCGATAGACCATGTATCCTTCTCGTACGACTTCAGTCTCAATGGGAACACAACATATCTGAAGACTAGCTATGACATCGGCAATGTTGCTCTTGTCCTGCCAACTGATCCCGGTGTGACCCTGCAAGGATTGAGCTTCTCACTTTTGCATACTACCCTAGCAGTAGCATCTCATCAGTTGAGCGTTGTTGCAGGGAGCAACCCATACGATTCGCAGACGAGTACTTCTCCTTCATTGGTGACAGCTGCTCAGTTATCAGTGGATAATGGATTGACGTACGAGTTCCGTTTCCGGGACAACTATACTCTCGTCAAGACTCCGACCGAAATTCATCCGGCTCTCTATATCGCCTCGCCTGTCAATTCGTTGCCGGCTGGAGCATTCAGTGGCGGGGATTACACTCCGCTAATTCGGGTAGATGATTATGTTAGAAACAAGCTTCCCGATATCGCGGGTCTACCGTCTACCTCAGACCTGAATTATGGCACCTCTCGATTGTTCTACCGGGTATCTTATCCTGCATGGTCCGGCTATGGTGTGAAGCATGATCCAACTTATGTTGCACACTTTGCCGTGTCCACGAGTTCTCCTATAGTACCAACACCGCTTGGTGGTTTGTTGATAGTCGCCATAGCTGCTGCTGGAATAGCCGGAGTCTTTCTGCTCGTCCTAGTGGTCTCGTTAGTTTCACGTGCTCGTAGACACAGTCGAATCATGATTAGCGAGAACAGGAAAAAGGAAGAACGGGTTGTGTGGGACTCGGGTGGCGTTTCTCTAATAGAGGGGCACGGTACAAACACCCGGGGCACTCGGTTGAATCCCACCGGTCTTGAACTATCGAATCATGCAAACGAAAATAGCGTTTGTGAGGATGCGATTCTCATATCGAGAAGATTGGTCCTCGTCCGTCAGAGCGAGCTCAGAAAAGAGCTCGTGGGAGTTCCCAATCCAGTGACATCATCGTATCCACGAGTCGTGTCCAGGCTCAAAGTCTGGTCCATCGTCCGGAGACGATAGACGGTTCCAGCGCTAGCATCCACACCGTTGACGTAGTTCGCTCTGACGACCGCGACTGTCGAGCTGGGCTGTGTAATATCACCGAAAGCTGAAGTGCCTGCGAGACTGTAAAACAGGGGGTTGGCGAAGCCGTGCGGATGTCCCGCGGCCTGGTCGGCCAATGCCATGATCCCAGCAATTAATGGGGATGAAAGACTGGTCCCACCGATCCGGTACTCGGAGTATTTCACGGTCCCATCAGGGAATGTCTGCGTCTCACCGATCAGTAAGCCTGTATTCGGATCGCCGACCGCAGAAATGTCGGGGACGGCTCGACCGGAATGACCCTGAGCCTTGAAGACTGAGTTGGGCACGACGCCAGCCTGGTAGAACGGCCCTGGGAAGATTCGGCTGACGCCACCGCCAGAACCGTAGAGCCACGAGCCCGGGGGAGTAGGGGACCACGTTGTGCCTGTCCATGAGGATGTTGTTGTTCCCCAGCCTGTCTCGAAAAGGTAGTTGTTAGATGCGCCGATAGCAAGGCTTGTCCCGCCGACAGCCGTCACGTATGGGCTCGAAGCCGGCCAGTCGGTCGTCTGGTATCCAACAACCAATGATTCATCATTGTCGTCGCCCGACGAGAAGTAGATTCCGATGCCTGTGACGACTCCTTGGAGGATCGTGTCCTCATAGGGCTTAATGTAACCTGGTGGGAGGAGTTCCGTCCGGAACCCGTACGAGTTAGTGACAATCGATGCCAAGTGCCGATCTACCACATGGTTCAACGCGGCGTCTAGGTCCTGAAAGTTGTTTGGTGCTCCCACGTAGACTATCTTGGCTGCCGGTGCCATGCCATGAACTGCTTCTATGTCCAAGGTTTCCTCTCCATACCAGCCCTGAGGGTCCTGGTAGTTTCCCTTCTCAGGGTGGTTGTACGTTCCCGGTGCGACGACCTGGACTAGCTGGCTGGGCGTCAAAGATGGAATTCCGCGATTGATAGACCATTGATTGACGTCTTGGACGATCGTTGGTGCTGCGTAAGCGTCAATGATCGCAACTGTTTGTCCGGCGCCGTCGTATCCTGAAATCCCGTAGGCGCCCTTGATTTGTTGAGGAGTGTATCCACACGGTGCATACGGAAGCGGGTTGGAGCCGTATGGATTCGTGAATCCTGTCGCAAGCTTCTCCGCCCAGTAGGATGAACACGGCTGGGCACTAACGAAGGCCGGTGGCGGTGGCGCGTCACCGACAGTGTGATCAGTATGAACAAGCTGCATGCTATCATCCAATCCTAACACTCCGGAGACGATGCCCGCTAGTGGACTGGGCACTGATAGGTCGCTGGAAGGGGATCTGAGGGTCAATCCAGAGACGCTGTACAAGCCGAAGCTGGTGCCGAAGGCAGTTTGTGCCTGGGCTATCGTGCCCTCCGCGGAAACGTAATGATTGTTCCAGGGCGTATACTCTACTTGGAAGTCTTGACTGCGCAACCAGGATTGTACCTGCCCAACCTGAGATTGCGACGGGGCGAATTGTTGTCGGAACTGTTGAGAAGTCAGGTATTGACCGTATAGTGTACTTCGAGGATCAGATACTGCCTGAGCAAGTGTTTCGACCTGTGACGGATTCGTCCAGCCCAAGTAGACGCGGAAGCCGACGATCGTCGAGGGATCTGCCGGACCCTTGAAGTTCTTACCGGTGGCCCACGACGGGGTGCTGCTGTTGAGCAAGCTCCTCCCATTATTCGCGCGAGGCAATGATAATGGGGCGGCTACTGCGGATATTGTGAGCGAAACTAGCAGTAATGCCACAGCGAGTGCCAGAGTCATTCTCGGAGAAGAGGAAGATTTCATTTCCAGAATCGAACTGTAAATCCAGAGTTGTGATTATATAAAATTTGGTAGTCGGCAGTAATCTCTGGAAATCCTGCACCCCCGGGCAACAAGGGTGTCTGTGCGGTTTCGTGATGGTCCGAGCTCGCGACGCAGTCTCGACCTTAGCCTAGTTCTGAGCTGCCTCCGAATTTTTCATATGGTCCTCTCCTCGTGCTAGAGTGGTGAGAATAGTTTCTGCAAGCTTCTTGGCTGACTCTGGGCTCAGCTCCACAGCTACCCTCGCAGAGAGACCCTTTTTCGGATTGACGAAATCGATGTTCAATGCACGTTCCAGAGAAGCATCAGTCGGATGATCGTAGGAAACGTTGACTTCTTCTAGTTTGAACCATCCGTCTGGTCCCTTGCCGCTGCCCTTTACCTGTGCCGTCTCAGTGATCCCTGTGCACATTGCAGTTCTCTCCTTAGTTTGAGGTCCTCAAGTATTTTTCGAAGAATTGGAATACTTTCTTCCAGCCATCTACTGCTGGTTCCTGACGATAATTTGGCCTGTCATAGTAGAAGAAGCCATGCCCAGCCTTCGGGTACATGTGAAACTCGTAGTTCTTTCCATACTTCTTCAACTCCTCTTCCAGCAAATGGACATGTTGCGGTGTAGGATTTTGGTCCTCTTCGCCGAACAAGCCCAGTAATGGACATGAGAGGTCTTTCGTATAATCGATCGGCGCGACTGGACGCTTAGAAGTCAACTCTTCCTTGGACATTACGACGCCTCCGCCCCAACAGTCTACCGCAGCATCAAATCCTTTCAACCGGCATGCTGCGAGAAACGCTTGGCGTCCACTCGAGCACGTCCCGAAAACTCCAACTTTCTTGTTGGACTGTGGAAGTGATTTCAAGAATCGGAGCGATCCCTCTGTGTCTTCGAGGACCGAGTCATCTGCAACTCCTCCGGACGCGCGTACCTTCGCCGCCACATCGTCTGGGCTCCCGTGGCCAAATCTGTAGTATATGTTCGGACTGAAGGCAAGATAACCATGATGGGCGAACTTTCGCGTCATCTCGCGATACAACTCATCCCATCCTGGCATGTGGTGGATCACAACAACTCCTGGAAAAGGGCCGGGTCCAAGGGGA
>Ga0209689_1000153_pt1 | contig 41000 bp, 39 predicted proteins | sample GraSoiAngelo_149_FD_187119 | JGI IMG/M metagenome (GOLD analysis project Ga0209689, IMG submission 187119) | Grasslands soil microbial communities from the Angelo Coastal Reserve, California, USA - 14_1009_09_30cm (SPAdes) (version 2) | ecosystem: Environmental > Terrestrial > Soil > Grasslands ... | reverse complement strand
CCCGTTCCAGATCGCGGAAGCTCCAGCCCTTCAGGTGCTTCATGACACAACAGCGCAGCACGCGATCGGGAGGGATGCCGGGTCGCCCGGTGCGCGCTGCGGCGGGGGAACGTGCCCAGCAAGCCAGCGGTCGGGCCGGGCCGGGAATCACTTTCGATTGAGTGCGTCGATCACCGAGTCGGCAAATTCCTCTATGCCGGCCCTGCCGCCGACGTCCCGGGTGGTGTGTTTCGCTTCTCGGTAGACTCTTTCGAGAGCATTCTGGATCCGCTGCGCCGTATTCCGTTCGCCAAGGTGGTCGAGCATCAGAATGCTGCTCATCAGCAGGGCCGTCGGATTAGCCAGTCCCTTGCCGGCGATGTCGGGTGCGGTACCGTGTACGGCCTCGAACATGGCACATTCGTCCCCGATGTTGGCGCTGGGCACCACTCCTAAGCCACCGACAAGCCCCGCGGCCAGATCGCTCATGACGTCACCATAGAGATTGGGCAGCAAAAGCATGTCAAATTGTAAGGGATCCATCACGATCTGCATGCAGGCGTTGTCAACAATGAGTTCTTTGTACTCGATATCGGGGAATTGCGCCGCGACGGCCCGGACCGATCTCAGGAACAACCCGTCCGAAAGTTTCATAATGTTGGCTTTGTGAATAGCATGAATCTTTTTTCGGCCGTGGTGTTTTGCGTATTCAAACGCAAATTTTGCGATGCGCGTGGAGGCCCGCTCGGTGATGATCTTCAGGCTCTCGACCACGCCGGGCACGACCTCGTGCTCGAGGCCTGAATACAAATCCTCGGTGTTCTCCCGCACGAGAATCAGGTTCACGTTTTCAAAATGCGATTTCACGCCTGGCATGTTTTTGACCGGCCGCAAATTGGAGTACAGGTCGAGTGTCTTGCGCAGTGCCACGTTCACGCTGGGTGCGCCGCCAGCGATGGCCGTGGCCATGGGGCCCTTCAGCGCCACGCGATTCCTGCGCACCGATTCCACGGCCGCCTGGTTGACGGTTTTTTCCTGGTCGGAGGAGCTGTCGGACCGCCCGGCGATCTCTTCCCAGTCGATCTGCACACCCGTGGCTTCCAGGATGTGTCGAGTCGCGGCGGCTACTTCGGGCCCGATTCCTTCGCCCGGGATGAGGGTAACTTTGTGTCTGATCATTGCATCTTATTGTAAGCGAAGCGTCACAGGCTTGTCGAAATGCGGCAAAGCCAGTCGTATCGTGACGGGAACATGGGGCATGGGGTTGCGTAGCAGGATGAGAGTTCTGGTATAATGTAAGTGTTGACAGCTTCGCGGGTACGCCCGCGAGCGGAGGCCAAGAGAATTTATGATCAATTTGACGCCCGTTGCAAGTACCAAGGTCAAGGAAATCATGAGCATGCAGAGTCCGGTGCCGGTCGCTTTACGAGTGGCTGTCGTTGGTGGCGGTTGCTCTGGTTTCCAATACCACATGGCGTTTGAAAACCAGACCACCGATGCAGACCAGGTTTTTGAGTTCGATGGTCTGAAAGTCGCCGTTGACCAGATGAGTTCCATGTATCTGGACGGGATTGAGATTGACTATATCGAGACGCTCGAAGGCGCGGGCTTCAAGTTCAACAATCCCAACGTGAAGAGCACTTGTGGTTGCGGCAGCTCGTTTAGCGTCTAGTTCCGTCGAGGGAAGCGCCCCGCGCGCTTTCAGAACCTTTCTTCGGGCTCCTGAGCGGTATGTTCGGGAGCCTTTTTTATGCCCACCAGACAATCCGACTGGGACAGAAAGCACCGCCTGGCTGCCGAGGGACCTCCTTCCGAGCCCGCGAGCATTGTCCGCGAACTCTTCCCCATTCTGCCGGCGGGCCCGGCTCTGGACATCGCCTGCGGCACAGGAAGACACTCCCTGCTTCTTGCCGCGCGCGGCCAACACGTCACGGCAGTAGATTTGTCCAGCGTTGCTTTGGATATTTTGGAGGCTCGTGCACGCGACATGCGCGTCCCGGTCCGCCGCAGCGAGAGTTTCCGTGAGGCCGCTGGGCGTTTGCCTCGCGGACTCGAGTTGAGGCAGGCGGATCTGGAGCGCACCCAGCTCCCGGAGCGCCGTTTCGATCTGATCCTATGCATTCAATATCTACAGAGGTCGCTCTTTTCACAGATGGCCCGCGCACTTCGTCCGGATGGCGTGCTGCTGTTTGAGACTTACACACGCGCGCAACTTGAGTTTGCCGGTGGCCCGCGGGATCCGGCCTATCTCCTCGAAACCGGCGAACTCCGAGAAGCGTTTCCGGAGCTTTGTGTACAGTTTTACCGGGAACTGCGTGCCGGGCAGGGAATCGCCAGCATGGTTGCAAGGAAGCGGGATGAGCAGGGGTGAAGCTAAAATGTCGGAGAACAAGTCACATGGCGGCGCACCAGTGTTTGCAATATTCGGTTTCCATCCGTATCCTAAAGTCCGGGCATGAAAATAGCGCTCGCGCAGTTCAATCCCACCGTTGGCGACTTCGCAGGGAATGCCGCTCGCATTTTGATGTTGGCGGGACAAGCCAAGCAGCGAGGTGCCGACCTTGCTGTTTTTACCGAGCTTTGCCTCTGCGGTTATCCTCCTCAGGATCTTCTGGAGCGCCCTGCTTTTCTAGACCGGAACATGGATGAACTGAGAGCGCTGGCGACCAAAACTTCTCTGCCAGTGCTGGTCGGCTACGCCGGGCGGGTCAAGCATGGCGCGGGCAAATCCGTGGCCAACAAGGCGGCGCTGCTGTGCGGGGGGCGCGTCGTGTTTGAGCAGAGCAAGATGTTGCTGCCAACCTACGATGTATTCGACGAATCGCGGTACTTTCAGCCTGCCGATAAACAAGTGGTTTATAGCTTCAAGGACGAAAAACTTGGCATCACCATTTGCGAGGATGTGTGGAACGACCCGAACTTCTGGCCGACGCGCTTGTACGAGCGTGACCCGGTCGTAGAACTTAGCAAGCAGGGAATCAGCGTCCTGCTGAATCTCTCCGCTTCACCCTACACGATCGATAAGAGAAATTTGCGTATTGAGATGCTGCGCGCCATCGCCATGAAGCGGCGATGTCCCGTGGTTTACGTCAATCAAGTTGGCGGCGACGACAATCTGATTTTTGACGGTGCGAGTATGGCGATTACCGCGGACGGAAGGGTGGCCGCGCAAGCGCGGGCGTTCCGCGAGGATCTCGTCTTCTTTGACACGGTCACCGGTCAGGGAGAGATGCACGAACAGCCGACGACCGAACTCGCATATGCCTACGAGGCACTGGTGATCGGAACGCAAGACTACGTGCGCAAGTGTGGATTTAAAAAGGTTCTTGTCGGCCTGAGCGGCGGCATTGACTCTGCCGTGGTGGCCTCGATCGCGGTGGACGCACTGGGGACGGAAAACGTCCTGGGGGTTTCCATGCCGGGACCCTTTTCTTCGGCGGGCAGCAAGAGTGATGCGGCGATTCTGGCGAAAAATCTTGGCATCCAGTTCATCACCTTGCCCATTACGGATGTTTTCGAAGAATACAAGCGGGCACTGGCCCCCGCGTTCGGCGGCCGGACCGTGGATGTGACGGAAGAAAATATTCAGGCGCGCACCCGTGGGAACTACCTGATGGCGCTCTCCAACAAGTTTGGTTCTATGGTTCTCAGCACCGGTAATAAGTCGGAACTCGCCGTCGGATACTGCACCCTTTATGGAGACATGGCTGGAGGTCTGGGGGTCATCTCCGATGTGCCAAAATTGATGGTCTACGAACTAGCGCGCTGGATTAACCGCGAGAGGGAACTGATTCCTCGCTCGACCATCGAGAAGGCGCCCTCGGCCGAACTGCGTCCCGACCAGAAGGATGAGGACAGCCTGCCGCCTTACGACGTCCTTGACCGGATTCTCAAAGCCTATATCGAAGATCTGCGGAGCCCCCAGGAAATTGCCGATCATTATGGGTTCGATTTAAAACTGGTCCGCGACATCGCGCTCCTGGTGGATCGCAATGAGTACAAACGCAAACAGGCTGCGCCAGGATTGAAAATCACCTCGCGCGCATTCGGCTTTGGCAGGCCATTCCCCATCGCGCAGAAGTTCATCCCCTAACTCTATGAGGTCCTCGTGAAAAAAGCTCTGAGCCTTTCTCTATTCTTTTACTTCAGCACGATTGCGCCCGGAGCGCGAGCGCAACAACCCAAGTCGGCGACACCAGCATCGCCGGCCGCTGCCCCATCGCCAACGCAGAAGAATATCGAGGCATACCTTAGACATTTGTATGCCTTCGGGCCGGATGTCCTGCTGGTGGTCGGGCCTCCGAAAGGATCACCTATCGAAGGGCTACTCGAAACGAATATCGACCTGACCATGGGCGACAATAAGGAGGCGGTCAAGCTTTACGTTAGCAAGGACGGCCAGTTTCTTCTCCGGGGTGAACTGTCTGATATGACCAAAGACCCCCTGGCAGAAAATCGGGCAAAGATCCAGATGAACGACGCGCCCTCGCTTGGCGACTCCAAGGCTGCGGTTACGCTCGTGGAATACTCGGACTTCGAGTGCCCGGTCTGCCGCAGCCTTCACGACGTGCTGCGCGGAATGCTTCCGAACTATGCAAGCAAGGTGCGACTGGTGTTCAAAGATTTTCCTCTTGAGCAGCTTCATCCGTGGGCCCGGACCGCAGCCATCGCCGGCCGCTGCGCCTACCAACAGGATCCCAACGCTTTTTGGAAGATGTACGACTTCATCTACGACCATCAGGAAATCATTTCGGCGGCGAACGCTTGGACGAAAATGATGGACTACGCAGGACAATCCGGACTGGACGCCGAGGCGTTCAAGGGCTGCATGGCCAGTCCCGAAGCCGGCGTGGCCGTCAACGCCAGCCGGGCCAACGGCCAACAACTAGAGGTGAACAGCACGCCGACAGTCTTTGTGAATGGGCGGCGCATGGTGGGCGCCGATCCTCATCTGCTCGAGCAGTACATCAACTACGAACTCGCGCAACAGAAACTTGGGAAAACCGCCGAGAAGTAGGAAAGAGGGCTAGCACGTGCCCAGGCAGGCAGGTAAATCCAGCCTGATTTCTTAGTTAACATAATATAACTTATAGGACGCACTGTCAGCGGAATCTGCAAGCCCCTAGGTGGCCTGCCAACCCTGCGACATCTGACGACATTCCCCTAGAAAGGCTGTCTGGCGCGCCTTGTCGCTTGAATCGTGCCAAGTGCGGGCGGATGCTGCGGGCATCTCGCGGGGTGTCCCGTTCCGAGAAGACAACGCGGGAAGCGCGCAGTTGCCAGCGGACAGCATATGCCATGCGCGGGAGATCGTTGAGGAAAGGAATACCACCATGCAAGAAACAGGAATTTCCCAAATTGGGATGCCCCGCCGGCTCGGGCGAATTGCCCGAGTGTGGTGGACGCTTTCAGGTTTGGTCGGCCTGCTCGCCTGTCTGGCGGGTCCTACACCAACCGTGGCGCAATCACTGTCCAATGGTAAAGGCGATCTACGGGTGATGACTTACAACGTGAATGAAGGCACAGATTATTTGGAGATACAGCAGGCCAGGGACCTGAACCAGTTCCTGGTCGCAGAAGGACAGACTATCACTCAAGTGCGCGTAACCAATTCGCCCGCGCGCATGCAGGCGGTAGCAAAGCAGATCGTCGCGGCGGGGCCCGCGCTCGTTAGTTTGCAGGAGCTGGACGAGTGGTACACCTCGTCGTTTAGCCCCCTCACCGGATGCGGCAGCCCAATACTCGAATTCAACTTCCTCCAGGAACTCCAGGACGCCCTGGCAGCGCAAGGGGCGCACTATACCGTCGCCAAGGAAGCGCAGCAGTATGCGTTTCCTCTGATTCCGGGCTTCATCCCTCCGAGCACACTTCTCTGCGTGGCGGTCACCGATCATGTGGCGATTCTGGCGCGCACAGACCTGGATACAGCAAAGTTTCAATGGCGCAACCCGCAGTCGGCACAATACTCCGCCACGTTGCAGTTCCCTTCGCCGCTAGGGCTGCTGCCACTGCCGCGAGCGTGGGTTTCACTAGACGCAACCTTCAACGGAAAGACCTTCCGGTTTATCGGCACGCATCTGGAATCCGTGGTTCCGAACGTCCGCGAAGCGCAGGGGGCCGAGCTGCGTGCTGGACCGGCGAACACTTCCCTGCCGGTGATTCTGGCGATGGATTCGAACGCACCTGCATTTCCGCTGCCGCTGGACCCCACCTACATGGATTTCATCGCAGCGGGCTATAACGATGCGTGGACACAGATTTTTCCCCTTGTTCCGGGCCTCACCTGCTGCCAGGCGCAGCTCGACGATAATCCGGTATCCGAACTCTATCAGCGAATCGATTTGATTCTGACGCGAGGCAACATCGAAGTGCAAAACACCGCGCTGTTCGGCGCCGCTCCCTCCGCGAAAACACCAGGCGGGCTCTGGCCATCGGACCATGCTGGAGTCGCTGCACAACTTGTAGTCGAGCAGGAGTAGCTTTAACGCTCGCTCAAGAAGTACTTCCCTGCTGGGAGGACTCCTCACGATGTGCGGGGAGTCCTCCGAGGAGAGAGCTAGCGGAATCCCACCTTGGTCATAAGCTTGGCGAAGCGCGGGTCGGAGCGGATGGGGTCGGCCATTGGCTCGACGTTCAAGTAGACGAGACGGTCGACTCTTTCCTGGTAGGCGAGCTCGAGCAGGCGGAAGGCCTCATCGGTTTCTCGCAGCGCGACATGGATAGCCGCAGGGTACAAGCTGGGAACGAATCGGGAACTGCGCAACTGCTGCAGTTTCAAAAGTGCGCTACGGGCTTCAGCCGGATTGCCTGCAAAGGCCTGGGCATAACCATAGGCCATAAGCATCACGGGAGCGTCGCCGGAGAGTTGCCGCGCCCGCTGGAAGGTTTCTACGGCTTGCGCGTACATCTTTTTTTGGGTGTACGCGGAGCCGAGCCAGAACTGCGCGGACATATCGCCTGGATGCAGCTTCACGATTTGCAGCGCCTCTTCAATCGTCGCGTCATATGACCGGCCGAAGTAGTGCGTCTCAGCCAGAACATCGTGGAAGAGCGGACTAACCGGATCGAGATCCAGCGCGTGGTGGGCTTCTGCCAGTGCCTCGGAATTGTGCCCTTGCACGTTGAGCAAGTGGCAATACCACTCATGGGGAGTGGGGTCATTGGGATTCAATTCAATGGCGCGGCGCAATTCCTTCTCCGCGGTGGCAAGGTCCCAATCGTAACTCATAGCCACGTTGCCGAGGACGGCATGAGCTTCGGCGAGCCTGGGATTGAGCTGCAAGGCTCGCTGTGCGGCCTCCCGCGCTTTTGGTTTGGCCTCGCCAGGGGGCATTCCGTCGTTAGGCACCTGACCCAGAATCGCCGTCGCCCCAGCGAGACCCGCGTAGGCTTCGGCGAAGGATGGATCCTCGCGGATGGCTTCCTCGAAATAGGCAATGCTGCTGCGCAGATCGTATCGGTTTCCCCAAGCAAATTTGCCCTGATGGTAGGCGTGGCGGGACTGGGCGATCTCTGGCGTAGCGGCGTGAACGGTGCCTCCGCGGACCGGTGACGGAGGTTGTGGCGGAAGCGGAAGCGTCGCCAGAATCTGCCTAGCAATGGCCGCGGAGACGTCCGATTGCACTTGCAGGACATCGGAAAGTTCGCGGGTGAAAGAATCGGCCCACAGGTGCGTCTCGTCGCTGACCTGGATCAATTGCACGTCGATGCGCACCTGGTTGCCGGCGCGTTGCACGCTGCCTTCAAGCACATAACTCACATTGAGGACGCGACCGATTTCGGTGATGGGCTTGCCGGCGACAATTTTTGAGGACGTCGCGGCGATCACGCCGAGGTGCTGGGGATCGAGCTGGCTGAGTGCCGTGCGGATAACGTCGGTGAGCCCGTCCGTGATGTAATCCGGCTTGGAATCGCCGCTAACGTAAGTGAAGGGGAGGACCGCGATACGAACTTTTCCGACCGGGGAAATCGTCGGCTGCAGCCACCGGTATACGCCAAGGGAGAGGGCACTGAGAATCGCGAGAGTGAATATGGCCACGATGACGCGCTTCCCTGCCGCGGGAGTCTTGACCGAATCTGCAGTAGGAACAGGAGCCGGCGACCCGGCGGGCGGTTCGACGATGTCAATCGGTGAATCCGTGCCGCTCAATTCTTGTTCGTAGGCGAAGGCGTCGTCGGCTGCTGGGTCGTCCTTTGGCTGGCGCTTCCGGATCCACTCGTCGAGTTCTCCCGCGAAGGCGTAAACGGTGGATTTTTTCTTGTGTTCGTGGCGATGAACAGGGAGGCCTTCGGTTCTCTCCCAACGTTGCACAGTGCGCACTTCACGGCCCAGATACGACGCGATTTCTCCCCAAGAATCCAGCTTCCTATCAGGAAGGGTGGTTCCTTTGGGGCCTGACGTGGCTCCGCCTGCCGGTGTGTCGGATGTCGGCATTAAAGCGATTCAGTGCGCGGATTATACCTTAGAAACGCGCCAGGTTCGCAACTGGCGGTGGCTGATGCCGCGCCAAGTGCTGCCGCCGCGAGCGATCGAACACCGTCGAAACGAGGCCCGGGTCGAGCACCTGGGCGGCCGCCTGTTCAATTCCCTGCCCGGCCGCGATTTCTTGTAGCGCGCTCTGGTGCGCCAAATGATTCGTCGCGATGTCGCCGGCGAAGGCGCTGACGATTTCGACGTGAAACAACCGGACGGCCGATTCGGCGGCGTTATGTCCGGACGGCGGTGCGTCGATAGCTGCGATAAGCGTTGATGGCGAATACGACTGCGCTCAAACCGAAGAGCACAGCCAGCCACTGGATTTCAGGGCCAAAATACAGCGCGGCAAGCTTCGAGGCCATGGCCTGTTGCCAGGCCATGAAAACCCGCACCAGGTCGAGGATCGCAATGATGGTCACAACGAAATGGATGCGGTTCAGTGCTTCCTCGAAGACCAGGTCCTGCCCATCCATCAGAAATTTATACAACATCGCAAAAATGGCGAAAGGTGCGGCTGCGGCCAGCCACAAGCAGCCGAATGGAAGGAAATGCATCTGACCAGACCACGGCACCGGGATCTTGAACGACGGCATATCCAGGATGAGCGAAATGAGCCCGCCAACGGCAAAAACTGCCGCTCCGATTCCAAACAGTTTCGCGGGAGATTTGGGCCAGCCCAGGTCTTTGGCGCTGTCGTCCGTAACGTGCTCCGGAGTCGTCTTGGCGTCCGGCACAACTGGCAGGAACGGCACGTCCGGTTCGCCGCTCAAGTACGACCAGATTACGTTGCCGATTATCACGCCTTCGCCGAGCAACGTGATCCAGAACAGCAAACTGCTCGGAACATCCGATTTCGTCTGCGGCCATACGACATGCAGCGCGCCCACGATCAACAGCGCCAGGCTGCCGAAGGCCTGCCATAATCCGACCCGGTAATGGAGATCGCGATGGATGAAGCGCGGTACGAGGCGATACTGCGCATAAAAGAAAACAAAAATCCAGATGGCGGAGAAAAAATACGATCCCAGGTCGCGGGTGTGGACGTATGCGTCTTCCATCGAGCCGACATGGCTCACGATGTAGATGGCCGAGAGCCCCCAGCCCACAATGCAGATGAGAACGATGAGCCTGAAGAGCTTCTCCGGAGAAACCTGCTCCTCCCAAAGTGACCTCCCCACCGGATCATCCCTCCCCGTTTTTACAGTAACACCTCCGTTGTTTCCGCTGGAGAGCAAAAATCGCTTTCTGCCGCCAATTCACTACCTTGACCCTCTCCAGCGATTCACGCGTCGAAAGGCTTTCTTCGCTTCGGCTTCGAGACGGCACCTGTCGAGGAGTTCCGTGGATCGAAGGGATGCGTGGAGCCGCGACCTGCGGCCGCCGGCCAGCCACCGCTGCGGCCAGCGCTGCCGCCGCGCATCCGTAATCGGAACCGCCACCAATGGAATGGGCCAGGCCCAATCAAGGAATCGCTCCGCCCGGCGGATCGGCTCCAGAGCGCACCGGGATGTGTGTGTTTCCGGGATATACGCGGGCCTGCAGTGATAGACTGCGCAGCGGGAGATGCTATCGATGAACTTCACGGCACGCTTCTTGGGAACTCCAATCGTCGCTTTGGTCGCCAGTCTTCTCTGTTGTCCGGGAGCATTCAGTGCCGACCAAAGCCCGGACGAGACGGCCATTCGCAATCTGCAGATACGGCAACAAGAGGCTTGGAATCATCACGACGCGAAAGCCTATGCCAGTCTGTTTTCTCAGGATGCGGACGTGGTGAATGTGGTGGGCTGGTGGTGGAAGAGCCGCTCGGAGCTTGAGAGCAAGCTCGCCCGCGCTTACGCATTCCTGTTCAGAGACAGTACGCTCACCATCACTGACGTTCAAATTAAATTTCCGGCCGCGAACTTTGCCGTGGCTCACGTTTCCTGGACCATGCTGGGAGCGAAAAGCCCGGATGGCAACCCCTTGCATCTGCCTCAGAAAGGAGTTCAAACGCAATTCCTGATGAAGCACGCCGGAGAGTGGCTGATCGCGGCTTTCCAAAATGTCAATAGCGTCCCCGAAATTCCCTTCCCTCTGGGACCGCCTGCGGCTCCACGGGCTGAAGTGAAATCCGAAACGGCTCTCGAGGAACCTACCGCCGCAGAAATGAGCAAGAAGGAAACCATTGCCTCCGCCCTTCTGCGTGGCCTGCAGTTGCAGGAATACGAGGTACGTTCCGCCGCCGAAGCCATGCCCGAAGAGAAATACGGCTATCGCCCCGCTGAAGGAAAATTCAAGGATGAAAAACCCAACTTCGGCCCAGCCGAAGTCCGTACCTTCGCCGAACAGGTGAAGCATGTGGCCTGTGCGAATCTCGCGTTCGCCGCAGAATTGGACGGTCAGAAGCCCCCGGGCGCCTGCGACAAGGGCGGTCCCAGCCCGGCAAAAACCAAGAAAGAATTGCTGATCTACCTGCGCGATTCGTTCGCCGCGATACGCAAATCGCTGGGTGTCATCGACTCGCAAAACATGTTCGATCCCATCGAGGGCCCGTATGCCGGCCCGAACACGCGCCTTGGCCTGGCTACCGTGGTCATCTGGCACAACGCCGATCACTATGGCCAGATGACGCTTCATCTGCGCCTGAACGGCATCGTCCCGCCCGCCAGCCTCTCCAATCCGCCGGAAGTGAAAGACACTTACTGAGGTTTTGCGGCATTTCTTCAATTTGCACAGAAGCGTACATCTCTGCTCTATTGTATGTAACCGTACAATCATTAGTATTTGCATATTCTCGTACAAGTTGGTATCCTTGGCGAAGTTGCCTTATGGCTTCCACAATCTATGCGGTGTTGATCGCGGACGTTATGGAATCACGCGGACGGGCGGATCTTCGCAGCCTGCTCGGAAAGAAGCTTGTCGCCATTTCAAGACGCCATTTGCACCGAAAGCTCATCCAACTGCCGTACTCTGTTACCGCCGGCGATGAATTTCAGACCATTACCCGCGACCTGCCGTCGATTCCCGCCGTCATAGAGGATCTCCGCGTTGCGCTCAGACCGCTATCTCTCCGCATCGGAGTGGGCCTTGGCGGTGTTGACGGCCGCATTCGTCCGCCCGTAAACCACCTTGGCGGCGAGGCTTTCCAATGCGCCCGCCAAGCCATCGAAAGCGTCAAGACCGGCAAGTTCTTCAAATTCGTGATGCTGACAGCTTTTGTGTCCCGCTGCGAACACTTCGACAAGACCATAAACCTGATCTATGGGCTCCACGACACCCTGGCTCTGAACATCACCGAAAGACAGTGGGAGACCATCCGGGAATTCCGCGAGACCCCGACGCTCGAGCAAACCGCCAAACGTCTCAAGCTTGACAACTCCACCGTTTCCAGAAATCTCAAGCGGGGGTATTATTGGCAGCTACAGGAAACCGTTAAGGCGACAGAATCGCTAATCAAATGTACTTTTTCATAGTGGTACAGAAACATACAAAAATATAAAGTTGCACACAGACATGCAACAACTCCTTCGAGCCTTTCTGGCCGTCTATCTGGCCCATCTGCTGACCGATTTTGTTTTTCAGACGGATCGTCTCGTCGAACAAAAACGGCACGGAAAGCCTACCGCCTATTTGGTTCACGGGGTCATCTACTATCTCTCCACCGTCGTTGTCGCCGGTTTTGTCCTGCGCGGATCCCTTCTGTCAGTGCGCACGCATCTGGTGGTCGCGGCGCTAACGTTCGTTCATCTGCTGATCGATCTCGCCAAGATGCTAGCGGCTAGAAAGTATCCGGGCTGGGGCGGATCCTGGGCCTACGTAGGCGATCAGCTCCTTCATTTCTTGACCGTGGGTTTCGCCGCCTGGATGCTCTCGCCGGTCCAGCCATTCAGCGAACTAAGCGCGCCATTTCAGGAAGTCAGAGCTATCCCGAATAAGTTTCTTGCCGTGCCGGTGATTTACTTGGGCGTGGTCTTCGGCGGCGGATATCTGATCCGCTTCCTGATTCGCTCACTTGCGGAAGGCTTAAAAAGCCATTCACCGGATAGGTCCAGCGAGCAATTGCAGAACGCCGGGCTTTACATTGGCTGGCTGGAACGGTTCCTGGTTGTCACTGCGCTGCTCCTGCAATCACCGGCAACGGTCGGCCTGATCCTGACGGCAAAATCTATCGCCCGCTACCCGAAGTTCAAATCCGAGGGCTTCGCGGAATATTTCTTGATTGGTACGCTCCTGAGCATCTCGATGGCGCTCCTCGGCGGCGCGCTTCTGGCGAAGCTCATTTTTGGCCAGCTGCGAGTCTCGGGATAAGATATGCGGCGTCCGCACCTGCCGGCGGACACCCATCAACTTTCGTTTAGCCTCGCTTCTGCTAAAATCTCCGCATGGCCCCATCCCCAGTTTCTCCGCGCCTTGCAAACATCCGACTGCATCCGATCAAGTCGCTCGATCCCGTTTCCGTGAAAGAAGCGCGCATCGGCCCGGCGGGCGGCCTGGAATTCGACCGCGCGTGGGCGCTTTACTCCGCCGACGGACAATGGGTTAACGGCAAGCGCAACGCGGCCGTCCACTTGATCCGCGCGGTATTCGCGCCGGACTTCAGCTCTGTCGTTTTTTCGGTTCCCGGCGACAGTCGCAAAATCCCAACGAAGACATTTGCGTTCCCGGGGGACACGGCGTCCGCCTCCAAATGGTTTTCCAACTTCTTCGGGCAGCCGATCACCATCCGCCATGCTCCCGAAGGATTTCCGGATGACACCATCGCCAACGGCCCAACGATTATCTCCACCGCTAGCTTGGAGGCTGTTTGCGGGCTTTTCCCCGGTATGGCAATCGAGGAAGCGCGCTTGCGCTTTCGCACCACACTCGAAATCGATGGCGACCGCTCTGCCGCCGCACCTGCGGAAGTCCCGGCATTCTGGGAAGATCAACTCTTCGGCGAGGAAGAACGCAGCGCCGTGCGGTTTCGCATCGGCGAAGTGAATTTCGAAGGCAGCAATCCTTGCGCGCGGTGTCCGGTTCCCCCGCGCGACCCTCACACGGGAGTCATCATTCCCGGCTTCCAAAAGATCTTCACCGACTACCGCCGCTCGCATATCCCGGCATGGTGCCCCGAATCCCGCTTCGACCACTACTACCGCCTGGCCACCAACACGCGCGTCGCCTCGACGGAAGCAGGTAAGACCCTGCGTGTAGGTGATTCAGTCGTTCTCTTTTGATTCCATCGTCGTTCTCAGGGCACACCATGACCGCCGACCAACCCCATGCCGCGACCCGGAAAGACTCTTATTCCAAAGCGGCCGACCACGCCATGAGTTCGACCGACCGGGAACCTAGGCGTTGAAGACGTGATCATGGTGGGGTCGATTCCTCGAGCCCGCCGGCGTACGCACTGTTAGGTTACTTTGAAACAAATGGCGAGCTTAGACTAGCGCCTAGCTAACGCGCAGACGAAGCCGTGGTGGCAGGTTCTTTTTCAAGGAGCTGCTCTTTGCGGTAAACGAGAGAGTTGATGTCGTAGGTCGCCAGTTCAAAGCCGTGACCGTGCGTGATGGCATCGGTAGGGCACGCTTCCACACAGTAACCGCAGAATATGCACCGCGAATAGTCGATGTTGTACACGCTGGCGTAGCGCTCCCCGGCGGAGATGCGGTTTGCGTCGACGTTCTCCGCGGCTTCGATATAAATACAATTTGCAGGGCAGGCGGCCGCGCAGAGGAAGCAGCCAACGCATTTTTCCAGGCCGCTTTCATCACGGTGCAGGACGTGGATCCCGCGGTAGCGCGGCTGGAAATGTACGGGCTCGTACGGATAGTTCTCCGTGACCGTCTTACGAAACATGTTGCGGAAGGTCACGCTGAAGCCCTTCACCAGTGCGCCAAACGTCTCGCCCACTTCGCGTATAATCGATGCCATAACCACGAGTCTAGCAAACGACTTTGGGTCGGGCAAATCTGGCCTGGGCACGGCTTCCCAAGGCCGCTCACACCGTCAGTGCCTGAATGATCTGCTTCCCGTGGAAGCGCCCGTTTTCGATGAAAATTTCGCCAGTATGCCGTCCGCCGATCACCACGCCGGCCAAATGGATCCCCGCAACATTGCTCTCGAGCGTATTCGGATCCAGCGCCGGCTTGCGGCTTTCCGGATCGAGCCGCACGCCCAGGCTTTCAATGAACGTGAAATCGGGATGGTAGCCGGTGAGCGCGAACACCCGTCGCGCCGGCAATCTCTTCTGGCCGGCCCCATTCTCGACTAAAACTTCTTCATTGGTGATCCGCTTCACGCGCGTCTCGAACAACGCTTTCACTTGGCCCGCCTTGATCCGGTTCTCAATGTCCGGCCGGACCCAATACTTGATCGTTGCACCAAGTTCCTTGTTCCGGTGCACCAGCGTCACGCGTGCTCCGTTGCGATACAGGTCGAGCGCCGCTTCCGCGGAAGAATTCTTCCCGCCGATCACAACCACGTCCTGATTCCAATATTCGTGAGGCTCGCTGTAGTAGTGCGATACATGCGAGAGGTCTTCCCCGGGCACGCCCAATTGGTTCGGCAGATCGTAATATCCTGTCGCCACGGCAATCTTTCTGCTCCGGTACCTCTGTTCCGTTCCCTTCTCCGTTTTCGTTACTACTGTGAAGCTTTCATCCCGGCCATCAACCCGCACCACCAACTCGTACAGCCGTAATTCAAGCGCATCGTGCTCCACCGCCTTGCGGTAATACTTCAGCGCTTCGACGCGAGTAGGCTTTTCCGCTGCGCAAACCAGCGGCAGATCGCCAATTTCGAGCAGCTCCGGCGTCGTGAAAAACACCATGTTCACCGGATAATGGAAAATCGAGTTGCAAAGGCAGGCTTTGTCGATGACTAGCGGCCGCATCCCGGCGCGCTTGGCTTCCATGGCGGTCGCCAGGCCCGTCGGCCCCGCCCCAATGCAGATAATGTCGTATGCATCCATGAGCAGTTCAGTTTGCCGTGAGTTTCCAGCAATTGCAAATCACCCGAAATCTACTGCTTGGGAGGCACATCCAAGACGTCCGCAAGTTCCCGCCGGAACGATTCAAGTTCGTCCAATTTGTCAGGCGTGGCTTCCACTTCGTTCTTTTTCCAGACGAACACTTGGCGCCGGCCGCGCTTCAGCTTCACACTAAGGTTGCCCTCCACAAGGTATGACGGGGGCGCGAGCAGCTTAATTCCGCCGCTCGGAACAGCAGCCAAGACCGCCGCGCAATGGCCTTTCCTCATGCACAAGGCACTCTCGTAAGGCGGAATCGCAATCGCGCGAAAGCCAGCCTCGAAGAGCCGCTCGATGATTTGCATTTGCTGCGGCGAAAGTTCAACCATGGAAGAAAAGTGCGGGAGCGGGACTTGCTGGCCCCGAGTCTTCTCGAAGGGTCACGTCCCGTCTTTGTTCTTTGTAGTGTTAGGCCGCTGTCGAATCGGCCTCCGAAGAGGATCCCTCGAGCTGTGCCAGGATTTCGCGCAGCGTCGAAATCAGCTCAGCGCGCGAAACATGACTTTTCTTGAACTGAATCCGGAATTTAAATGTCTCCGCCGGCGGCTCGAATTGAAAGATGAACGGCCGTGGCCGCTGCGGTCCCGACTGCTCTTCGCGGCGTTCGCGGCGCGCCTCATCGCGGGTCAGCCCTCCCTGCATGATGCGGTGGAACATCTCGATCATTTTCTTTTCGGTGGGCTGACGCGCAATCTGCAGCAACAGCGACTTGGAAATAATTCCATGCTCGACGCACTTCTTTCTCAGCGAATCGGGGATATTGCGAAGCGACAGAGTTTCGGTCACCGACGACCGCGCCCGGCCGATTTTCTTGGCGATGTCTTCGTGCGTGTATTCAAACTGTGTGCTCAGACGGTACAGCCCATCTGCTTCTTCAAACGGCGTGAGGTCTTTTCGCTGAATATTCTCGATCAGCCCGATTTCGAGCGTCTCCGCGTCGTCGGCGGTCTTTTCGATGCACGGCACTTCGCGCAGCCCCGCAGCGCGCGACGCATGATAACGCCGCTCGCCGGAGATGATATGAAAGCAGTCCTCGCGCGGGACGTAGCGCACCAGCAGCGGCTCCAATACGCCCTTTTCGCAAATCGACTCCGTGAGTTCGCGCAGGTCCCCAAGCGCCTTGCGCGGCTGGTCGGGATTCGGGCGAATTTGGTCCACGCGAATCATGCGCCCGACCGCCGCACCGCTATAGCTTGTCAGCGATTCTACATAATGCGCGTCATGCCGCATCTTCAGCGTGACGGGTAACCCGATCCTCTTCGACACGTTGGATAACCTCCCCTGCAAGTTTCTTGTACTCGACCGCGCCGGGTGATTTTGGCGCAAACGTCAAAATCGTTTCCTTGTAAGCAGGGCTCTCTTCCAGCCGCACGTTCTTGGTGATTTTCGTCTTGAACAGCACCTCACCAAATACCGATCGAATCTGCCCGTGTGTGTCCTTCGAGATATTCGTGCGCTTATCAAAAAGCGTAATCACCACGCCCAGAACTTTCAGCGCCGGATTAGGGCGCGCGCGGATTCGCTCGTAGGTCTCCAGCAAATCATCGGTTCCTTCGATGGCGAAGTACGCTGCCTGGATGGGCACCAGCAAATGCGTCGAGGCCACCAGCGCATTCACCGTCAGGATCCCCAGCGATGGCGGGGTATCGAGAATTACGTAGTCATAGTCTTTCACCACCGGAGTCAGCGCATCTTTCAATTTAAATGGCGCATCGAATTGCCCCGCGAGCGCCTGCTCCAGCTTGGCAAGCGCCAGCCGGCCCGGCCCAAGAAACAACATTGGATCCTTGGTCGGCTTGATGACCGTGGCCAGCGTGACGCGGCTGTCACTCAGCACGTCGAACATGCTCGTGGATATTTCGCCGGAATCATAAAACGCAATTGTCGAATTGGCCTGCGGATCGAGATCGATCAGTAGCGTGCGCTTGCCGCGATGCGCCAGCGCCGCGGACAAATTGATCGCCGTCGTGGTCTTTCCCACGCCGCCTTTTTGATTCGCAACCGTGATGATGGCAGTCATCTGTTTCTGCCTCCGCCCGCGCGCGAACAATTGAGCCGCCGCGATCCGGGAACCGTGTTCCTATATATGGGTGTCGCCTTCAGAAAACCCCCAAGGCCTAGGCTAACTCTACGTTTGCAACCTGTTCATTGGCAAGAGAAAAATGGGCGGATCGGCGGGAGCACGGTGGAAAACAGGAGACCGGTTGCAGGGCGGATGGGTGATTGTGGTCCGGGATAACCCTAAAATCGAGGTCCCCAAAATCTGCTGAAGGCGATTGCAACTCTCGGCCGCGTTGCCAGCCCGCGGCCTTCGTGGCCGCGCCATACCAACGCAGCGTGGCAGGAAATCTGGTTGATGAGATTTGGCGAGGCGCAGCTTTTCTCCTACGGCAAATCCCTGGGGTGCCACGGCGAGGCAGCCTTGGTAACAATAGCGACCAAAACTTGCGTCCCTCCACGTCACCTCCTCGGTGTCCGGGCTCAATGGATTTACTTACCGATATTGAGGTCTACAAACTCAACAGTATCATTATCCTACGAGTCTCCTACGACTGCAGCAACGGACCTAATTTGCTCCCCAGGCTATCCGTGATCTGATGGTGCGCTCCTCTTTTTGGACACCGACCTCATCTCAAGGACTTGTGCCCGGAAGTAGGAAATTGCGCCTTCCGAACACTGTGTACTTGTTCCACCGTGTTTATTCCGCACAAATCTCAGGCTGCGTCATCGTCCCTGCTTGGTGCAAGGATGTTTGTCCCCGAAAGGCGTAATTCTCGCTGTCACGGCGGGTTTGGAAATCCGGCCCAGCTGAGCGCCGGCGGAACCCGCCGACCGTTCAGAAACAGAGATCTCTTGCGCCACGGACGCGCCGCTACCTAGCGGATCGGCAGTGGAGATCCTTGCTGAGAATACCGAGCGGCCATGCACCGTTCGCGTCGTGCGACTCGAGCCTGGCGATATGCCGTGGGGCAAGCTGCAGGTGGGCATACAGAGTGGGGGATTTCAATTCCAAAAGTTACCCCTCAGCAGACAGCGAGAGACTTGATTCCTAAGGAATAGTCTGCCCCCGCCTCCCTCACCGCTCCCGTTCTCAGCACTGGGTTTCACTGGAGCATCCGTTTGCTCCTTTTCTCCGCCCCGCTTACACTCGTTCCTCTCATGTTTCACCCATGATGATTGGACTCCAGACACTTCGCGCTGAAATTCGCCCCACTTTGCAGCTTGCTATTCCTCTTGTCCTCGCCGAGCTCGGCTGGATGAGCATGGCCATCGTCGATACCATGATGGTCGGGCGGCTGCCCAACAGCGCGACCGCCATGGGCGCCGTGAGTCTGGGGTCCAATATTTTTATTGTGCTGGCTCTATTTGGTGGCGGCTTACTCATGGGACTGGATACGCTCGTCTCGCAAGCCTTCGGAGCGGGCCGGCGCGAGGACTGTCATCGTTCTCTGCTCAACAGCATTTATCTAAGTATTGCCTTGACGCCCTTCCTCTCCGCCCCTGTCTGGTTGCTTCCCTCTCTTCTCGCAGGGATGCACGTTGATCCCGGAGTCTTAGCCCTCGCCATTCCCTACACCAAGGCGCTGGCCGTCGGCCTTCTGCCCCTGCTTCTCTATTTCGCGGTGCGTCGCTGCCTGCAAGCCATGAACATGGTGAGGCCGGTGGCCTTCGCGCTGGTCAGCGCGAACGTGATTAATGCACTTGGCAACTGGATTTTGGTCTATGGCAAATGGGGAGTGCCGTCGATGGGGGCGGTTGGTTCGGGCTGGTCCACGGCTATCGCGCGTCTTTATATGGCTTCTGTGCTTGTTGGCTATCTACTGTGGTACGACCGAAAACACCGCACTGAACTTCTGAGAACTCCCGTCGACATCGACCTCCCGCGTATCCGCCGCCTCATTACCCTCGGATTGCCTGCCGCGATTCAGTTCACATTGGAAAGCGGCGTCTTTGCACTGGTCACCGCGCTCATCGCCCGGCTTGGTGCCGTTCCACTCGCCAGCCACCAGATCGCTCTGAACACCGTCGCGTTTACTTATATGGTGCCACTCGGCATCGCTTCGGCTGCCGCCGTGAGGGTGGGCCAAGCCCTTGGCCGCAAAGATACCGCCAGGGCAGGAGCAGCGGGCGGGACCGCCATTTTTCTTGGTGCAGCCTTCATGACCTGCGCCAGCCTGGCGCTACTCTTATTTCCCCGATGGATCGCGCGAATGTACACACCGGACGAGTCCGTCATTCACAGCACCGTTCTCTTGCTGGCTGCTGGCGCCGCCTTTCAATTGTTCGACGGCATCCAAACCGTCGCCACCGGGGCTCTGCGAGGCGCGGGTGATACGCGTACGCCCATGTTCTGCCACTTCACCGCGTATTGGATTATTGGTCTGCCGCTCGGTGCCTGGCTGTGTTTCCGTCGGGACTGGGGCGCGTTTGGCCTGTGGGCCGGCCTAAGCCTGGCGCTCATTTTGATCGGTATCGTCTTGCTTTTCGCCTGGCGCCGCACGGTACGCCGGCTAATGCACGTGCCGGAAGACACGCTGGCTCGAGCTTGATTTCTGGCTCGTAAGTGAATCGACTGAACGATGTCGATTTACATCTTGTAACGGCCGAGATCCTCGTCGGAAAGGCCATCGAGCCAGGTGCGGAGTTGCTCGTTGGTATTGCGGTCGGAGAAGGCCGTCGAGATCTTGGAGTTCTTGAGGACGGCGTCATCCACGAAGATCGGGCAGTCCATGCGCAGGGCCAGCGCCAGGGCATCGCTCGGACGTGAATCGATGGTCATCATCTGTCCCTCGCGCTCCACCCAGATCAGCGCGTAGAACGTGTCGTCCTTCAGATCATTCACCACGATTTTCTGCACACGCACTTCGAGTCCCAGCAGAACATTCTTCAGCAGGTCATGGGTCATGGGCCGGGGCGTTTGCACTTTCTCAATTTCCAGAGCGATGGCGTTGGCTTCGTACACGCCCACCCAGATCGGCAGGATCGCCTGGCCCTGTACGTCCTTGAGCACCACGATGGGCATGTTCGTGACTGGATCCATCATTAGGCCACGGATCTTCATCTCCACTTCCATCGAGGCCTCCCTGAGCTAAACGGCGTGGTCACCTAGCAGACTGTTGGGACCTGCTCCCGTAACGCGAACCTGCACGTAGGTTCCCAGAAGCTCCCGCTCTTGTGAAGCGAAATTTATCATGCGATGCGATGTGGTATACCCGGACCATTGGTTCTCGCGACGAGATTTTCCGCTGACCAGAACTTCGAAACGCTTCCCAACCAAACGCGCATTCTTGGCCGACTGAATTTCGCGCTGCCTGTCCTGCAGAACCGCGAGGCGCCGGCCCTTTTCTTCCTCCGACATCGAATCGCTCATGGAGAGAGACGGCGTGTTCGGCCTGGGTGAGTACTTGAACGAAAATAGGTTGTCGTATTGTACTTCGTCAAGCAAACTCAGTGTTTCTTCAAATTCGAATTCCGTTTCGCCCGGAAAACCTACGATAATATCGGTGGTGATGGCGATCGGCCTATTTGCATCGCGCATCATGGCGATTTTTTCCAGATACACTTCGCGTGAATAAGTTCGCTGCATGGCACGCAGAACTCGCGTCGAACCAGACTGCACCGGCAAGTGAACGTGGTCGCAGATCTTTGGCTGCTCCTCGATGGCTTCCACAATATCGGGCGTGAAGTCACTGGGGTGCGAAGTAGTGAATCGCACGCGGCGAACTCCCTGAACGTCGGCGACTGCCAGCAACAACTCCGAAAAACGCATCTTTCGCGGCGTCGGGTCCGCATAAGAATTCACCGTTTGCCCGAGAAGCTGAACCTCGGAATAGCCGAGTTCCGCCAGCTGCCGCACTTCCTTCAGAATGGAGTCGCTCCCGCGGCTGCGTTCGGGACCACGCGTGAACGGCACCACGCAGTACGAGCACGCCTTGTCGCAGCCTTCAATGATCGTCAGGTAGGCGCGCCAGGGGTTGTCCCGGCGCGTCACTTCCGTTTCGAACGTTGCGTCCGTGTCCGTATCAAGGCCGGTAACACGCTGATTCCCAGCTTCCAATTGGGTAAGCATGTCCGGCAGCTTGCGGTAACTTGCCGAACCACAGACCAGGCTCACCCATGGCGCGCGCTCGAAAATCTCTTCCCCTTCCTGTTGCGCCACGCAGCCTAGCACCCCAATGACCTTGCCCTCGTTCTGCTTCTCCCGGTATTCACCCAGGCGCGAGAAAACTTTCTGCGCCGCCTTCTCGCGAATACTACAAGTGTTGTAAAGGATCAGCGAAGCCGCCTCCGGCGTCTCCACCTGTTGATAGCCCCGCGAGAGCAGCAAGCCGGCGACTTTTTCTGAGTCGTGGTCGTTCATCTGGCAGCCGAAGGTCTCCAGGAAGAACGTTCCCCGCTGCCCTGCGGCCACACCCCGGGCTATCTCGGAATAAGAAGCCTGGCTGGTCAGCCTTTCCAGTTCAATGTCAAACGGTTTGCTCATGCCCAAATCGCAGTTTATCACACCTGCTCTGCTCTGTCGGGCCGTCGGCATCGCCGTGTGCGGGAGTAAGGTCAACGCGGCGCTGAAAGCCCTGCGCCCACCGGGGCCTCAATATCGTCGCCCTCCACCCCGCGGCCCAGGGCCAGGCTTGCTGTGGCTTTCCTGCTGCGCTGCATGTCCTTGGACAGTAAGCCGCCCGTTGCCCGATAAGCAGCGAAATCAGAAACTTGCGCATCCTATTGGTTGCGTGCCCTGGATGCGTGTGCTACGTTTCTTAAGCCCAGAAAAATGTTGATCGCGTCGCAATCACAAATCCTTTGCTCTCACTGAGGGGTACGTCATTTTTCTGTTCACCACGATTCTTCTAACCGATATTGGAAATATCCTTACGCAAACCGGCCTGGTCGCCCGCGCCGTTCTTCTGCTTCTCCTTACATTCTCGATCATTTCCTGGGCCATGATTCTCCAGAAGGTTGGCCTCTTCGGACGCATACGACGCGAGAGCGACCAGTTTCTGCGCGTTTTTCGCGCCACGCGGGGCGTAGCCAATCCGCAAGCCCTGGCGACGGCCGGTTCCCCGTTTTCTTCAGTCTATGCCGCGGGCTACCGCGAGCTGCAGAGCCAGGTAGGCAGCGCCCCGGGCAATCCACATCCACCCAAGCTGAAGAGCCTGCAAGCCGTGACCGTCAGCATGCAACTGGCTTCCGCGGATGAGGTGCGCCGCGTTGAAAAAGGCATGTCCTGGCTGGCTACGACCGGCTCCGTAACACCGTTCATCGGTCTGTTCGGAACCGTGTGGGGCATCATCGACGCCTTCTCCGGCCTGGGCAGCGCCGGTGCGGCCAGCTTGCGCGCGGTCGCGCCGGGCATCGCCGAAGCGCTCGTCACCACCGCGGCCGGTCTTTTCGCTGCCATTCCAGCGGTGATTTTCTACAACCACTTCTTGCAAAACATTCGCGACCTCGCGCAACGGCTGGACACCTTTGCTCTGGAAGTCACGGCGCAGGTCGAGAAAACGTTTAACTAGAACTTCGCGGCCGTTCCCATCCGGCCGCATCCAGGGAATCGGGAAAGATGCCGCAACTCTCCAAATCGACGCAGACCTCTCTCTCCGAGATCAACATGGTCCCCTTCGTGGACGTGGTTCTCGTACTGCTCATCATTTTCATGATCACCGCTCCGATTCTCCAGTCGGGTATCGAAGTCGACGTCCCGAAGACACGAACGGTGAAGGAAATCAACCAGGAGCGCCTGGTCGTCACCGTGGACAAAGCACAGCGAATCTACCTTGGCAATGAGCCCATCAACATTCACCAGCTCGGCTCCAGAATCCGCGCCCAACTGAAAAACACGCAGGAGGGGGTCTTTCTCCGCTGCGACGAGACCGTGCCATTCGGCAGCTTCGCCGCCGTCGTCGACGCGCTCCGTCAGTCCGGCATCAATAACATCAGCATCGTCACTGAGCCCATCACCTCACGCGCACGTACTCAATAAAGATGACCACCGCCGTCGCCAATTCGATCGACCCCTTCGGGGGCACACAGCACAAGGACCAGAGCCTCCGGCAGTTCCTCATCTATTCGGTCATCATGCATGCGAGTCTCGCCGTCGTCGTTGTCGTCTCCGCTTATATTCAATATCGAGGAAGCCCGTGGGGCGGCATCGGAGGCGACCTAGGCGGAACAAAGGTGAGTTTAGTTAGCTCGGCTGGAATCCCCATGCCTAAAGAATCGGTCGTCACCGAAAGCAAGGCAGTCGATCCAACCAAGGGCCTGCACAAGGAAGAGCCAGTGAAACCACCGGAGCCGAAAACCGACGCGACTAAAATCCCGAAATTCGAAAAAGAAAAACGTTTGCCGCCTACTCGTCCCTCTAGAACCCTTGACAACAAGACACCTCCCCCGGACAACGCCGTCCCGTACGGCAAGGGCGGAAATCCTGATCTGCCGACTGGACAATCGCAGACCCCCGGTGTCGGTTCGGCGGGCGGCGCGGTCTCGGGCCAAGGCGGCACGGACTTCACCACGCGTTATGGTTGGTACATCGCAGCAGCAAAGCGCCGCGTGGCTCCCAATTGGAATACCCTTTTCCTCGATCCCGCTGTGCGCAGCTCTCGGACGCTCCACTGTGTCATCTCTTTTACCATCCTTCGAGACGGCACTATAAAAAACCTTCGCGTGGAACAGTCGAGCGGAAACTCGTCATGGGACACCTCCGGATTGCGAGCGATTCAAAGCTCAAGCCCCTTTCCACCTCTTCCCAGCGATTGGAAGCCTCCTGATGTATCCGTTCTTTGGGATTTCCCCGATAGAGACAATCCATAAGGAGATGAATCGATTGAGAGTCTCAATCAAGGCTTTTTTCTGGAGGTCAAAGTGAGTGGCGCATTCAATCGATGCCGCTTAATTTTTCTCTGCGCATTTTTCTCGCTAACCGCCCAGGCAGCACTTGCGCAATCCGAGGGATGGTTCCGGGCGGGCACGGGTCTCGGCGACACCAACAAGCCTCGCGTGGCCATCGCTGACTTCGCTCCTCGCGCCGACTCCGCCAAACCCCACTCTTCCCTTTTCACCCAGGTCGTCCGTGACGACCTTCAATTCAGCGGCATTCTCGAAGTCCCCAGTCCCAGCTTCTATCCACCTGAAGCTCCCAGCGTCCCCGCCGAACTAAAACCCGCCATGTGGATCGATCCTCCCACTAACGCCAATTTCCTGGGCTTCGGCAATGTGTCCGAATCCGCCGCCGAAGTGACCATCGAAGCCTGGCTCTATGACGTCCGCAATCCCGCTTCTCAAGCGGTCGTCGGCAAAGTCTATCGCGGCGCTCCCACGGACCTCCAGGTTCGCAAATTCGCTCATCAGTTCGCCGACGAAATCATAAGCAAGCTCTCCGGCGGCCTCCCAGGCATCGCCTCAACGCAAATCGCTTTCGTCAGTTCGCGCAACGGCTTCAAGGAAATCTGGGTTATGGATTACGACGGCTCCAACCAGCGCCAGCTCACTTCCCTGAAATCGATTTCGCTTACTCCTCGCTGGTCGCCAGACGCTTCGCGCATCGCTTTCACATGTTTCGCGCCATCCAGCGGCCTCACCAGCGCGCAAATCTGCATGTATTCGATGGACACCGGAAAACTCGTCTCCTTCCCGCGCTTCCGCGGCACCAACATCACTCCCGCCTGGTCTCCCGACGGTACGCAAATCATTTTTTCATCTTCCATGCAGGGCAATCCCGAGCTGTATGTCTCCGACATAAACGGCGGCCGCCCCAAGCGCTTGACCAACGTCAATGGCGCAAGTATGTCTCCAAGTTGGAATCCGAAAACCGGTCAGACCGTCGCCTTCGTCAGCGATCGCGGCGGCACTCCCCAGCTCTACTTGATGAATTCCGACGGCACCAGCGCGACGAAGCTGGACCTCCCCGACAAAGGCTACGTCATCGATCCGGCGTGGGCGCCCAATGGCCAGTTGCTGGCTTTCAGCTGGCGCCGCCCCAACGACAACTACGACATCTACATCATGGACGCCGCTACACGCCAGCTTGTGGAATTGACGCGCGACCAGGGCCGCAATGAGCGTCCCAGTTGGGCACCTGATGGCCGCCACCTGGTTTTCGAATCCACCCGCGGGGGCACACGCCAGATTTGGACCATGCTCGCCGATGGCTCTCAGCCGCACCAGTTGACCACTGGCGGCCACAACGAATCGCCCAACTGGTCGACGCGATGAAATGTTTTGTGGAACCGGACGTGATCTAATGCATCTCACATTCGGGTGCCCTGTATTTCGGCTAGACCGGTGTTGTTTTACTGTTGTGCTTCGCTGTCGCGGCACGATGTATAATATATCGTGATACGAGATATTACCCGGACCCAGCCCGCTGGTGTTACGATATTGGCTCTGGTGGGACGAACACGGGAACTTCACTGAGGAGGATCCGCATGAATTTGGCTCCACGCTTGCTTTACCGTACCGGCTTGATTGCCGCGTCTGCCGTTGTCGTCTTGGCCTTTGGCTGCAAGCATCCACCGAAAGCGCTGCCGCCCCAGCCGCCTGCACCGGCGCCGGCGCCCGCACGTCCCACAGTGACGTTGCAGGCCAGTCCGACCTCCATTAACAAAGGCGATTCCTCAACCCTGAGTTGGAATTCCACCGATGCCACGCAGCTCACCATCGAGCCCGAAGTCGGCGCCGTGACGGCTCAGGGCTCCACCAAGGTCTCTCCTTCCGAATCGTCGACCTACAAGATAACAGCCAGCGGTCCCGGAGGTTCCGCCAGCGCCACTGCAACCGTCACGGTGAACGCACCTGCGCCGCCACCGCCGCCGCGGCAACCCTCTCTCGATGAGCTCTTCCTCAAGGAAGTGCGGGATGCCTATTTCGACTATGACAAGGCCGAGCTTCGTCCCGATGCCCGTGCGGCGCTCTCGAAGACCGCGGATTTCCTGAAGAACTACCCGCAACTAAGAGTGACCATCGAAGGCCATTGCGACGAGCGTGGCTCCACGGAATACAACTTGGGCCTCGGCGATCGCCGCGCCACCGCCGTCAAGCAGTTCATGGTTTCTCTGGGCGTTTCCGCCGACCGCCTCAGCACCGTCAGCTTCGGCAAGGAGAAGCCCTTCTGCATGGAGAGCAACGAGTCCTGCTGGCAGCAGAACCGCCGCGGCCATTTCGTGAAGTCAAACTGAGCCGTTTCACCCCGTTCGCCACGATGACCGATTGGTGACGGAATCAGCCGCGAGGCCCGGCAAACTCTTGCCACCTCGCGGCTCTCTTATTAGAGTGAAAGCTGTTCTCCTGCCCTGTATGATTTTTGTTGGCTGCTGTGGGGCCACCATGCATTGGCAGCTTTTTGGGAATCCCTTAGGAGGATTGTTCATGCGTATTCGTCACATCGCCATTTTTAGCGCCGCCGTTCTCGCCGGCGCACTTGCCGGAAGCCTGGTCGGCCCCCACCCCGCGGAAGCCGTGGCCCGCGAGCTCATCGAGCTTCAGCGCGACGTCACCTCCCTGCTCCAGGGCCAGAAAGATCTTTCCACCCAAGTAACGCAGGATCACACCATCATGAAAACGCTCATCGAGCAATCCAACGACAACGTTGCAAAGCTCGGCGCCACCATGAGCTCGCTCCAGAAATCCGTTCAGGATGTCCAAGCTAATTCCGGCGCACGTCTCGACACCATGTCCACGCAGGTCCAGGGCCTGTCGGACAATCTCGAGGAAATCAAGTCCCGCCTCGGCAAACTCAACCAGCAGCTCGTCGATCTGCAGAATTCCGTCCAGAGCCTCGATGGCAAGATCTCCGGCGCCGCGGCGCCCGCACCAGCCACGGGCACCGCCACTCCCACCACTTCTACCGTTGCTCCCCCCAACTCCTCCGCCGTTCCCGGCGGCGCGCCCTCCGCCGACACGCTCTATTCCAACGGCCTCCGCGACATCACCAGCGGCAAATACGATCTGGCCCGCTCCGAATTCCAGGACTACCTCAAGTATTACGGTGACACCGACCTTGCCTCCAACGCCCAGTTCTATCTCGGCGAGATCGCCTACTCCCAGAAAAACTACGATCTGGCCGTCGCGGAATACGAAAAAGTTCTGAACAACTATCCCAAGAGCTTCAAGCTCGCCCCCGCGCGCCTCAAGAAAGGTATGGCCCTCATCGAGCGCGGCCAGAAAACCGGCGGCGTCCGCGAACTTCGCGAAGTCGTCAGACGCTACCCCGGCACCGAAGAAGACCGCCGCGCCCGCGCCAAACTCAAAGAACTCGGCGTCACCGTTACCCCCACGCGCTAAGTTCTCCCTTGGCAGGGTCGCGATTCATGGCCACCTCATTCCCTCGATTCGTAAAACCCCTCTCTTTGCCCGCCCCTCCCCTACTCTCTTTCCTTTGGAGCCGCACGCCAGTTCTAAATTTCGCCGACTGGAGTCCTCTAGAGCTCTCCCTCGCTGTGCCACACGATAAGAGTGCGCCAATCGTGCAATTCCCCGCTACTTGAAGCCCCAGGGTGCCCCATCCACTCCGGCTTCTCCGAAAGAGTGGGAACGTTGTTCTCTTCATGCCCAGAGAACTCTAGCGTCATCACGGACGCCGTGACTTGCATTTCATCACCTTCCGTTGCTACCGGCGACGGCCGCTGCCGCGCACCGTCCAGGCTGGCAATCTGTTTGTAAGGATCCCGCGAGAAGTGCTTAGCCGCAGCGGACCGCGCATGCAGTGGGGGGTGGAGAGAGAGAACAGTGGGATTTCTAGAGAAAGACTCCGACTCCAGGCATTGGTTCAGTGGTAGGACGGCACCGGGAGGGGTATCACCGGCGCTTACTTGCTCTTCGCTGGCAACTGATAACCATAAACATGTGCGCTAGTTTCTTTGCTTCCCTACTTCATTACCGCCTTACTTCAATCCAGTGCCGGAACCGTGTTCCGCTCCTGCCGGCGCCGATGCAGATAGTGCATGGCGATGTTCAGGTAAATGCTGCCGCACGGCGTCTCGATGCAGATCACCAGCGCTTCGGTATCCTCGCTGCCGGCCAGCCCCGTTTCGTCCATATGAATTTCTGGCGGAAACACCTTGAAGTGGAACCCCTGGTCGTTCAGCAGCGTCACGGAATTGCCGATGACCATATTGGCCAGCTCGCAAACCGTTTCTTTCACCACTTGCTCGCTCGCCTTGACTTCCACGCCCGCGAGGTGGCTGGCCACCTTAACCGCCACTTCCGGCGACAGGTCGAGAATAACGCGCCCTTCGATGTCTCCCTTGATGGCGATGAGCGCGGCAACACCTTTCCGGCGATAGGTGTCCTCGTCCATCGAAAGGTCTTGGATTTTTGTCGGCGCCTGTAGTGACTCCGCGAAGACCGCATCCGCGGCATTGATGAACGGCTGGATCAGTTCCATTCTCATATGTGGTGTTCTCCTGCCATCGCCACCGGCACGCCAACGGCGTTGGGAACGTCGCTCAGCACGTAGCGGAGAATTTCGTACAGCACTTCCGGCTTCACCGGCTTCTGCACGAAATGCTTCGCACCCTTCTGGAGAGCGGCTAGAATATTCTCCTGGTATCCCACCGAAGAGACCATGACGATCCGCGCCTCGGCATGCTGCCGCACGATGCGCTCCACCGCTTCGATTCCCTCCATCTGCGGCATGGTAATGTCCATGAGCACGATGTCCGGACTGATCCGGTTGAATTCCGCGATAGCGGTCAGTCCATCTCCTGCTTCGCCGGCCACCTCGCCGCCGAACATCTCAATCATTTTGATGAGATTCTTGCGCGCGAAGACGGAATCGTCCACCACCAGGTAGCGAACCGGCTGATTGTCTTTCCGCAGTAGAGCGGCAAATTGCTTCATGGCCTTCTCCTTATCCCCTCGTCCACCTTCATGAACGCTGGGAAGAAACGGGGGTCTTGTCGTTCTTTTCAAGCTTTTCGTTCTTCTCGACTTTGCAAGTGGCGCCGCGTTCCGCGCCGTAGTTGCTCACCAAGTACGAGCTGAGTCCATCGAGCGGAATAATCTTGTTCGCGTATCCTTTGAGGATTGCGGCGCGCGGCATGCCGCTGACGACGCAGGTGTCTTCACTCTGCGCAATGGTCATTCCGCCCGCCGCCTTGATCGCGCCGAGCCCCTCGGCCCCGTCATCTCCCATGCCGGTCATTAATATCCCGACAGTAGTGAGCCCAAACTCCTGCGCCACGGAATGGAAGAGCACGTCCGCGGATGGACGATGTCCGTTCACCGGCGCGCTATCGGAGAGCACCACCATGTCTCCCCGGGGCATGCGGCGAACCATCATGTGACGATTCCCCGGACAGATCAGAACGCGGCCGGCCAGGAGGAGATCGCCGGAGCGTGCTTCGTGAACGTGAAGAGCGCAGCATTCATCGAGGCGCTTCGCGAACATTTCGGTAAAACCTTCCGGCATGTGCTGGACAATCAGAATTGTGGATTGGAAATCCCCAGGGATTTGCGACAAAACAAACTGCAATGCATTTGGTCCGCCGGTAGAAATTCCGATCGCGATGACGCGGCGCGGCGGCAACGCGGCACGGATTTCTTTTTTCGGCGCGGCGGCTTCTTCGATGACCGCGGGGGGAAGTTTGCGACCAACGGCGCGCTTGGCGACTTTTATTTTGGCTATCAGCTGGTCAGCAATCTCGTCCAGACGCCCAGCAGCCGCATCCTTGGGCTTGGCGAGAAAATCGACGGCGCCGTAAGCGAGAGCTTTCAACGTGGCGTAACCGCCTTCTTTCGAATGCGTGCTGAAGAGAATGACCGGCAACGGCGTGTGCCGCATGATGAGGCGCAACGTCTCCATGCCATCCATCCGCGGCATCTCCAGATCAAGTGTCACGACATCCGGCTGCAACTCTTCAATTTTCTTCAATGCGAAGGCGCCGTCCATGGCCGTGCCCACCACTTCGATGGACGAGTCGCGCGCGAGGATCGCGGGGATAAGCTTCCGCATGAGAGCGGAGTCATCCACGACGAGAACGCGGATGCGCTCGCTCACGCGATCGCTCCCAGCGGCATAGCGCGCGAGAGCCGTGAAAGGACGGCGGAAACATTCAAAATAAGAACAACGGTTCCGTCACCGAGGATGGAAGCACCGCTGACTAGGTCGCTTGAGACGATTTCGCCGGGAAGGGCTTTGATCACCAGTTCTTCTTCTCCAACAAGACTATCCACGAGGAGACCGAAACGCTTTTCCGTGACGCCAATGACAATGACAAAATGCTTCTTTCGAGCCAGCTCGGTGTCGATACTGTGCAGACGGCTAAGGTGCTCCAGCCGAACGAGTGTAAGAATCTGGTCGCGAAGCCGCAGCACTTCGCGCTGGTCTACGCGGTGAATTTCGGGATCCATAATGCGAGTGATTTCCACAACCGCGGAGAGCGGGACGGCAAAAAGACGGCCGCCGACGCGGAACAGCAAAGTCTGAATGCTAGCGAGGGTGAGCGGCGCACAAAGTCGAATTGTTGTGCCGCGACCTTTTTGCGAAGAAATGTGAACGGTTCCCTTTAGGCGGTCGAGCACCGTGCGGACGACATCCATGCCAATGCCACGACCAGATACTTCCGTCACTTCCGAGGCCGTGCTGAACCCCGGCTCGAAAATAAGACTAAGAGTCTCCTGCTCCGTCAAGCGCTGGGCCTCGGCAAGCTTCAGGAGTCCCTTTTCGACGGCCTGGGCGCGTAAAAGCGCAGGATCCATGCCCCGGCCGTCGTCACGGACTTCAATGACGACCTGCGTGCCCTGGTGATAGGCATTGAGATAAACGGTACCACGTGCGAGCTTGCCGGCAGAGAGGCGCACGTCGGCTGGTTCGATACCATGGTCGACGGCGTTGCGGACAAGATGCATGAGCGGTTCGGCGAGAGCGTCAAGAATGCCCTTATCGAGGTCGGTGTTCTGGCCAGTAAGTTCCAGGGCCACATCCTTGCCACACTGCTTGGCAACGTCGCGAACGACGCGCGGGAAACGCCGGAAGAGTTGCTCGACCGGCACCATGCGGATTTTCAGAACGCACTTATGAAGCTCATCAAGAATACGGGCCTGAAAGGCCATGGCGTCTGCAAGTTTGGCGCGCAAGGGATCGCGGGCGTGCTTCTTGTCAAACTCAGTAAGCGCGCGATTGAGCATGGACTTTCCGATGATCAGTTCGCCGACAAGGTTCATGACCGCATCGATACGCGCGGCATCCACGCGCAGCGTGCTTTCAGCAACCGTGGTTGCGGCAGAACCGGAAGTATTGGGGTTGGTTGCTGCGCCGCTTTCGATGGTCTCGGCAGTCCCGGCGACAACTCTCGCTGCCTGCGCCTCCAGCAAATCGCCCAGTAATTCATGCTCCGGTGTGTCTGCGGTCGCGGCACGTTCGAGACGCACCTCGGAGACAATCGAAGGAATCCGGCAGCGCTGGCGAATCCTTTCTTCCGGCTGGGAGCTTGCCAAGGCGGCTTCGATAATTTCGACGGTTGCGGCCGCTACATTGTCTTCCGGCCGCAAGGCGATGACGGTACCGCTGCCGTGAAGAACATTTCGAATGAGCTGGAAAGCGGCGGCGCGCATCAGACTGTTGGGATCAATGCGCAGGGCGACGTTGTAAACGGGCTCGCCACGATGTACGGCTTCGGAAATCATGAGCTGTTCGTATTCCGTCCAAGCAAATTGTGCAGGCAATGGAGGAGCCGCAGAGCCAGCGTTCTTCTCGGGAGCAGGCTCCTTCAGCAATTTGCGAATCATGGCGTGGAGGGCTTCCACAGTGGGCAGCTCCGTCTTGTGCTGATAGGCGGTGAGCATGGCGCCAAAACTATCAGCCGCGGTAAGGACGAGTTCTGCGAAATCGGTCCCGCGCTCCTGGGCTATTTGCGAGGTGAGCACATCCTCGAGTTCGTGCGAAAGCTCGCTTAACTTGTGAAAGCCGCAGGCCGCAGAATCACCCTTCAAGGTATGCACAGCCCGACGGACACGGCGAATCACCTCCTCGTCAGCGGGTCGCGACTCGAGTTCGAGCCCTGCCTCGTTGAGCGATTGAACCAGTTCGTTCGCGCTCTCGAAGAACAGAGCGCGCAACTCGTCGCCGCGATCCTCGGGGGGACGACTCACGTATTGGCCTCGTTGCGCTGGTAAGCAGTACCGTTATTCTCATGAACCATGCGGAATTTCTGAGTTAAGCCGAACAAGCTTTCGGCATGCCCAACAAAGAGATATCCGGCGGGATTCAAGCAGTGCCAAAACTTTTCAATCAAGCGCTTTTGCTCGGCTTCGTCGAAATAAATCATTACGTTACGGCAGAGGATAATGTCGTTGCGGCGAGGCAAGAACTCGGTCTTCAAGTTGTGAAAGTCGAACTGCACGAGTTCTTTCAATTGTGGCTTGACGGCATACTTGTTGGCAGATTTTTCGAAATACCGGAGCCGGCACGTGTAATCCACGGGTTCCATCTGCTGCTCGGTGTAAAGACCTTCCTGACCAGCACGCAGGCTGGCATAGCTGATGTCCGAAGCAACAATTTCTACTCTCCAGGGAGGAGGAATGAGCGGTTTCGGAGAAGGCATTTCGAATGGGAGCGGATTACGCAGGTAGTAGTAGGCCAGCGCATCGCAGATCAAAACGGCGACGGTGTAGGGCTCCTGGCCGGAGGAGCAACCGGCGCTCCAGACCCGCAGCGTGTAATCACGGCGCTCCTGCTTGCGGCGCAGAATGTCCTCGAGAACAGTTTTCTGAAGGAGCTCGAGTTGCGGGCGATTGCGAAAGAAGCTCGTTTCGTTGACGGTTAGATTCTCAAGCAGGAGGGCCAGTTCGGCGCGCCCTTCCCTGCTGGTCAACAGCCGGTAATAAGCATAGAAAGAGTCGAGCTGGCAGGCCTTCAGACGGCGTTGCAGGCGATCTTTCAGGAAGTGCGAGCGGCGCTCATCGAAATACATACCGCATTCCTGATAGACGAGAGTCTGGAGGAGCTTCAGCTCTGCTTCGGTGAGTTGGACCTGGGCAGTAATCGTTCCCATTGTGTTTTCGTGAAGCGGATCCGCAGCCCGGCGATTTTATTTGCAAGCCGAAAAAACATTACCTTGCGGTGGCGACGGGTTCCGCGACCTCCTCGAGTCGTTTGAACTCCGGGCGATGTAAGAGTTTCGAGATGTCCAGCAGAATAATGAGACGTCCTTTTAGCTTGCCGACACCCGTGACGTATCCGGTTGCGCCTTCCGCAAAAACACTGCCCGGGGCTTCGATCTCGGAGGGCGGAATCTTCAGCACTTCCGAAGCCGCGTTGACGATGAGGCCGATCAACTTGTTGTCCAGCTCCACCACGAGAATGCGGTTCTTTTTATCGGCATGAATCTCGGTCTCGCCGAATCGTTTGCGCAGGTCCATCACCGGAATGATCTTCCCGCGCAGATTGATGACCCCCTCGATCAGGTCGGGAGCGCTCGGAACCGCGGTGATCTCCGGAACACGCACAATCTCGCGCACGGCAGCGATACGCACGCCGTACGTTTCTTTACCGATACGAAAACCGACGACTTGAAGATCTTTTTCCATCGAGAGGTCTCTGGCCTTCTAGGAACGCGCCATTCCCGCGTATTCGAGTTCTTGCGCACGGTTCGACTCCGAACCGCGGCGGTGGCTGCCGAACGATTCGCCGCGACGCGGGCGCTGCTGGTTGGCACGGTCCAGAACGAAGCGATCCATGCTGTCGAGCAAGTTGCGCGAAAGCTTGAGCATCTGCTCGGCGGCGGCGGAAAGCTCGGTGGAACTGGACGCGGATTGGTGTACCAGTTCGCGCATCTTGTCCATGGCGCGGACAACGGCCTGGGCGCCGGACGCCTGTTCTTCGACGGCGGAATTGATTTCTTGGGTAATTTCGGTGAGGCGGCTAGTGGCTTTGGCGATTTGCGAAGAACCAACGGATTGTTCGTTGGTGGCGGCGCCGATCTCCTGAGAGAACTTGTAGACTTCGGTGACCACGTTGGAAATCTTGTGCAGCGCGGAGCCAAGATCGTTTCCGAGGGTCAAGCCTTCCTCGACGATGCGCGTGCTGCGCTCCATGTTTTCGACCGCTTGGCGGGCTTCGCGCTGAATGCTCTGAATGAGGTCCGCAATTTCCTTGGTTGATTGCGTGGACTTCTCAGCGAGTTTGCGAACTTCATCGGCAACCACAGCGAACCCAAGACCGTGCTCACCGGCGCGGGCCGCTTCGATGGCCGCGTTGAGCGCGAGCAGGTTGGTCTGTTCGGCAAGGTCGTCGATGACTTCGATAATCTTCCCAATGTCATCGGCGCGATGACCCAGGATGTTGATGATTTCCGCGGAAGACTGGATGGCCTGATTGGTGCGGTTGAGGCCATCGGTAGCCTTCTCCATGGTCTGAATGCCGGTGACGACTTCCTCGCGCGAGCGGTTGGCGATATCCAGCAACACCTTGGCGGTATCGGCGACGCGCTGAATGGAAGTGACCATCTGGTCGATGGACGCGGAGGTTTCCGCGACGCTGGAAGCCTGCGCTTGAGTGTTCTTCACCACGTTCTGCACATTGATGCTCATCTCGTGCATGGTGCTGGTGACCTCTTCAATTGCGGAAGAGGCCTGGACACTGACCTTGGCCGCCTCATCAGCGGCGCCCGCGACTTGATTGGAGCCAGCCGAGACCTGGCCGGCGGAATCCCGCGTTGTCCGAACAAGTTCCTGCAAACCGTGGGACATGCGAAGGAAGGCATTGCCGAGAGTGTCGCGCTTGGAACGCGGCACGACCTCCACGGTCAAATCGCCTTCGGCAACGGCCATGGAAACACTGGCCATTTCCTTTAGATAGGCGACCATGTTGTTGAAGGTCGTGGCCAGAGCGCCGATTTCATCGTTACGGTGAATATCAATGTTCTGATCGAGGTCTCCCGAGTCGCCTATTTCGCGCGCCACGGTGATGAGGTGGGTCAAAGGTTCCGTGATGGACTTGGCCGTATAGAGCGCGATGAAACTGCCAGCTAGGAGAGCCAGCAGTGTTCCGCCAGTGGTAACCCAGACGCTGATGGTGCTCAGGCGAGCTGCGGATTTTGTGGTTTCCTCAAGGAACTTGCTGATATCGGCATTGCTTTGATCGAGGACGACCGATGACTTGGTCAGCCAGGAGGAGGGATCTTTCTGCAGATAAAAAATTTGCAAGTCGGAAACAGTAGCATCTCCAGAATCGACTTGACGGCGCTTGGCGATCAGCGGCTTGGCAAAGTTGTCGGCCCAGCTGGCTTCCGTACTCTCCACCTTCATCAGGGCGGTGCGGACGGCTTCGCTGGAGGCTTGCGATTCGCCGCGCTTGATCTGGTCGGTGATGTCCGTCAAACCTTTACTCACTTTCTCTTCATCGCGGGGATCGCCGCTAAGGAGGAAATTATTCATGTTGAGGCGATTCAACATGATCTGATAGCGCACGGATTCGACGGTGCGAACGCTTTCCAGGGCCAGGCTGGCATCTTTGCGCGCCGAGCTTTCCTTCCACCCGGCGATGATATTCACAACGAACAACACCGACAGGGTGGCCAGGATCAGGCCGAAACCCGCGTAAAGCTTTTTTCCGATGGTCATTGCGAAATGCCTCCGCTTACCTCAGCAGGGCAGCGTGCCGAGCCGCTTCTGCCGGAACAACCCTTCCTCTACTGTTTCCCCTAATTGCCATGAAACTCAAACTCCACGACCTGGGTGGTCTCTTCCGAGGAAGTCGCGAATTTCCATTCCTTCACGGCGTCCTGGCAAGCCTGTACCAGCAAGGGGTGCCCTCCGACGACCCGCGTGCTTTTCACACGTCCGTCCGGCGTGATGACCACTTCGATTTTGACTTTGCCCGAAACATTCATGCGTCTGGCGAGTTCCGGATACAAAGGCGCCGTCTTGGTCTTGACCTTGCGCTTGGATTCGTCCGTCGAACCCGACTGGGCAAATCCAGAAAGGCTCGAAAAAAGGAGCGCCGCAGTAGCAGCCACAGCCAACTTCTTCCACGCGCTAGTTCTCATCGACACTACTCCTCATGGGATGGGAGGATGCCCCGCGTAAGAGAAGGCACGTGGGATGCCATGGTGGCGCGGAGCGGGAATAATGGAATCCGCACCAGTCTAGCGCTGGTAACTAACAGAGGAGCTGCAGGTTATGGAAGAGTTAGGAGAGGAATGGCAATCCGGGTTTCGAGCACCATTGTCTCAGGCGGACGGGCCTCCCCAGGCTCTAGGTCTCAGGCTGAGACGCAGAGAGAATGGGGAGCGCCGCCGCTGTAGGCGATTTCGCTACACGATGCTGACCGGCGATTGACTGAGATTGAGACTCCCCGGTAGGGTTGGATTGGGCAGCGCCTCGCAACTTGAGACGCCGGACGCCTTCCTCTCGTCGATGCGCAGAATAAAGACAAGACCGTCGCATGCTCCCACGCGCCAGCGCGGAAGGGCGGAGCCCCACCTGGGCATATCGAAACACGCCGAGGAATTGATGGCACTCGCCGTGGAGGCGGCACAGTCGCGACATCTGCCGGGATTTCTGGAACAGTTTGCGTTGCGTTCGACGAGAATGCTGGATGCCCTTTGGGGAGGGGTGGCCGTTTATCGCGGACGCGAAACGGAACTTCACGCTATTCCGGGCGGCGGCCCTACCACCGAAGCGACCACAGACTGGCTCATTTCGCGCGCGCGGGCCAGCCAGAACGACGTGGAAGCCTTAGCGATACCCAAGGAGATGGCCGCAACCTTGTCCTTTCCTGGGGAACCGGGAGTGGTTATCTTCGTGCGGATTGCGGCGAGCGACAACGAAAGGCTGGGAACGCTGTTCCTGATCCGGAACCGGAAGTCGCTGGGTGCGGATGAGAAACGATTGTTGCATGCGCTGGCGAGTCATGCGGCGCTCTCGCTGGAGAATTTCCGTCGATTCTCGCAACTGGAGCGTTCCAAACGTCAGTGGGTGGAAGACATCGACGCGATCAGCGATTACATCGTGGTGCACGACCGCGCGTGGAACATCGTTCGAACAAACCGCTCACTCGCGTCCCACCTTGGAGTGTCGCCGGTGGCCCTGGTCGGCGAACCTATGAGCAGCTTGAGGCAAATCGCGCAAACGGGAAGCGATCTGCCCTGCCCGTTCTGCCGCGACATGCAGCGACCAAAGGAAGAGTATGTGGCCGCGTCGGCAGAGCGTGTCTTTCTCGTTTCGACTTCGCGAACGCCGGGCCTCTCTGATGACGATACGCGCACCATCCATGTTTTGATGGACATTACCGACCGGCGGGAGGCGGAACGGCGGTATCGCGAGCTGTTTGACAGCATTCAGGAAGGATTGTTTTTCGCGACACCCGACGGGAGATTCCTGGACGTAAATGACGCCATGGTGCGCATGCTGGGATACGCTTCGCGTGAGGAATTGCTGCGCACGGACGTGAGCCCGCATCTGTACCCGGTGCCGGAAGCGCGTGAAAAATTCATGCGCACCCTGTCGGAAAGAGGAGTCTTGCGCAATTACGAAGAGACGCTGCGGCGCAAGGATGGGACCCTGCTGCACACGCTGCAAAATATCACCGCGGTGCGCGATTCCCACGGGCACATCGCGCAAGTCCGCGGACTGATGCTGGACGTGACGGAGCAGAAGACTTTTCAATCGCAACTACAGCGGGAACGCGATTTTAATCAGAAGATCCTGAATACCACACAGAGCATGATTCTGGTGCTGGATACGGCAGGGTTGATCAGTTACGCCAACCGGCGCTGCTACGAAGCAGGCTACCAGGAAGGCGAATTGATTGGGCACCGGCTGGTGGACTGGGTGGAGGCGTCCCATCGGGCGGATTTCGACGCCGCGCTGGAAACGACGGCCAACGGGCATCAAGTGGAAAACCTGGAGCTACGGGTGCGTCGAAGCGATGGATCGATGGGGCATTTCTCGATCAGTCTGAGCCCCATGAGGGACGAACAGAATGCGGTGAACAGCGTGGTGGTGGTGATGACGGACATCACGGACGCGGCGTTGCTGCAAGCAAAACTGGCCCACAGCGAGAAAATGGCCACGATTGGACGGCTGGTTTCCGGCGTCGCGCATGAAGTCAATAACCCGCTTGCGGCGATTCTCGGTTTCACGGATCTGCTGTTGGAAAATCCCGAAGTGCCGGTGTCGGCGCGGGAAGATTTGCAGATCATCCTGCAGGAGACGCAGCGAACGAAAGATATCGTGCAAGATTTGCTGAGTTTCGCGCGGCAGCGACCGGTGCAGCGTGAACCCGTGCACGTAAACGGTGTTTTGAGACAAACGATCAAGCTGCGGAGTTATGACTTCGCCAGTCACGGCGTGGAGGTAGTGGAGGATTTTGAAGAGACGCTGACGGCGGCGCTGGGCGACTCGCAGCAACTGCAGCAGGTCTTTCTGAATATTCTCAATAATGCGTACGACGCAGTGCAGGAAGCGGGTCAGCGCGGCCGCATCAGGATTCACACGCGGCGGCAGGCGGAGATGATCGAAGTGGCGATCAGCGACAATGGCACGGGGATTATCGATCCGCAGCGCATTTTTGATCCCTTTTATACGACCAAGCAGGCGGGAAAAGGCACGGGGCTCGGGCTGAGCATTTGCTACGGGATCGTGAGGGCGCACGGCGGGGAAATTCAATGCTGGAACAATGAAGCCGGAGCGGGGAGCACTTTTGTGGTGCGGATTCCAGTGGCCACGGAAGCCGCACTTGCGGCCGCCGCCACGAAAGAAGCAAGGCCGTGAACGCGCAGCAGACGTTGTGGACGGGAGGGCCGATCCTGCTCATCGAGGATGAGCCGTCGGTAATCGCATTTCTGCGGGCGGCGCTGGAGCGCAGGGGATACGCCGTGGTGAATGCCTCGTCGGGTGCGGAAGGATTGCAGCGGCTTTCCAATGGGCGGTTCGCGGGTGTGATTTCCGACATTCGAATGCCCGGAGCGGTGAATGGAGCGGAAGTGCACGGGTGGATTCAGAAGAACCGCCCTGAGCTGAGAACACGCATCATTCTGATCAGCGGCGACACCGCAAACAGCGACACGCAAGCGTTTCTGGCGCAAAGCGGGACGCCGTGCATCGAGAAGCCTTTTCGGGTGCATCAATTGATATCCATGGTGGAGAAGACATTCGGGAAACCATGAGCGACGAGATGAAAACACGACTGCTGGTGGTAGATGACGAACAGAGCATCCGCCGTCTGTGCATGACGATCGGAAGCACTCTGGGATATGTCTGCGCTGAGGCGGAGAGCGCGGAAGCAGCGCTGGCGCGACTGGATTCCGATACTCCGGATCTACTTCTCACCGACCTGAAACTACCTAACATGTCCGGTGTCGAGTTGCTAAAGCAGACAAGACTGCTCCTCCCGCACACGGAAGTCGCCATCATGACCGGCCATGGCTCGATCGAATCCGCGGTGGATGCAATGAAACTGGGGGCGTACGACTACATTGAAAAGCCATTTCGCGTGGAAAAGATGCGCCTACTGCTGCAGCGCATGGCTGAAAAGGTGCGTCTGGTCACGGAAAATGAGTTCTTACGCGAACGGGTAACAACGGAAGAAAACCTCGACGGCATCATTGGCAGTTCCGCGAATATCCAGGATGTCCTACGCATGATTTCCCGGCTGAAAGACACCCGGACGCCGGTACTGATCTCCGGCGAGAGCGGCACAGGGAAGGAGCTGGCGGCCCGAGCGATTCACTTCCGCGGGTCCATGGCAAAAACGCCGTTCGTGGCAGTCGATTGCGGCTCGCTAGTGCCTACGCTCATGGAGAGCGAGCTGTTCGGATACGAGAAGGGCGCTTTTACCGGCGCGACGAAATCCAAAGCCGGGCTCTTCCAGGCAGCGGACGGAGGGACGATCTTCCTCGACGAAATCGGGGAGCTGCCCCAGGAGATGCAGGCGAAATTACTCCGCGTGTTGCAGGAAAAAGAAGTACGACCAGTGGGCAGCAACGAGAAGGTAAACATCGATGTTCGAGTGATCGCGGCGACAAATCGTGATCTGGAAGCCGCTTATCGAGACGGAACCTTTCGAAAAGACCTGTATTTTCGACTGAACGTGGTGACCGTGCACCTCCCCCCCCTGCGCGAGCGTCGATCCGACATTCCGGTCCTGGTTCACCATTTCCTGGATCGCTACGCCAAGGGCTCGCACATTCAGGTCACTGCGGCGGCGATGAAGAGCCTGCTGCACTATGACTGGCCGGGAAATGTCCGCGAGCTGGAGAATTGCATCGCGCGCGCGGTGACGCTGGGTGACGGAAAAATCATTGACGTTGCCGATCTGCCCCCCGCCATTCGGAGCGAGCAGCCAGATTCGGGAATGATAACGTCCCAGGACACCAGCACCTTGTCCACCACGGCTCTGGCGGAGATGGAGCGAATGACGATTTTGCGGGTATTTGAACAGGCCAACGGCGACAAGGCCCTGGCCGGAAGGATGCTGGGGATCAGCCGCGCAACGCTGTATCGAAAATTGAAACGCTACAACATTGCCTTAAAAGCGGGTTCGACAAGCGGTGGGACTGACCCGCCAGCGGCACCCCAGTAGCCAGGTGCCCAATCGTCCGGGAACTCGGTAAGCGCCGC
>Ga0209689_1000152_pt1 | contig 41085 bp, 29 predicted proteins | sample GraSoiAngelo_149_FD_187119 | JGI IMG/M metagenome (GOLD analysis project Ga0209689, IMG submission 187119) | Grasslands soil microbial communities from the Angelo Coastal Reserve, California, USA - 14_1009_09_30cm (SPAdes) (version 2) | ecosystem: Environmental > Terrestrial > Soil > Grasslands ... | reverse complement strand
GGAGTCGTGACGGCGGTGGACGAGTAGAGGATGGGGGTGCAGAACAGCCAGAGCTGGGTCAGGAAAGGGATCACGTACCGGACGTCGCGGAACTCGACGTTGAGGGCCGACAGCCACAACCCCACTCCCAGCGAAGCCACGAAGGCCAACGCGACGAACACCGGCAGGAGCAGCATCTGGGGTCCGACGGGGTGACCATACCAGACCATCATCAGGAGGAGCATGACCTGGGCGATGGCGAAGTCGATCAAGCCGGTAATGACCGACGCGATGGGAATCACCAGGCGAGGGAAGTAGACCTTGGTGATCAGGTGTTGGTTGCCGACCAGGCTGTTGCCGGCGCTGTTGAGCGAGTTGGCGAACAGTAGCCAGGGCAGCAGGCCGCAGAAATAAAACAGCGGCCTGGGGGTGTTGTCGGTGGAAAGATTGCCCAGCTGGGCGATGATGCTGAAGACGACCATGGTGCAGAACGGCTGAATGATGGCCCAGGCGACGCCCAGCACGGTCTGCTTGTAGCGGACCTTGACGTCGCGAAGGGCCAGGATCCACAACAGCTCGCGGTACTGCCACAGTTCCTGCAGGTCGATCGCTTGCCAGCCGTGCCGCGGGCGCAGCGTGACTCGCCGGGTGGCGCCGACGGCGAGGCCGGAGGCCTCTGCAGGAATAGGCTCGTTGTCGTGCGTGGTCAGTAGACTCGAATTGCTCATTGTCGTCCTTTGTTTCCGAGCGGGAGTTTGACGGTGAAGGTGGAGCCGGCACCTTCCTGGCTCGAGACCTCGATGGCGCCGCCATGGGCCTCGACGATGCCCCTGGCCTGGTAGAGGCCGATGCCCCAGCCGCCTTTTTTGGTTGAGCGGAACGGCGCGAAGAGCGACTTGCGCACGAATTCCTCCGACATGCCGCAGCCGGTGTCGGTGATCGAGATGACCGCCTTGCCGTTCTCCCCAAAGGTCCGCAGCGTCACGGTACCCTTGTCGTCGATCGACTGGACGGCGTTGGCGACGAGATTCTGAATGACCTTCGACAGCGACTCGGCGTCAGCCGCGATCGGGACCGGCGCCAGGTCCTTCACCAGGCCGATCCGCTCGTGCTTGACGATGGGCCGGGCCGCATCCAAAACGAGGGCCGCCAGGTCCACCGGCTCGATGCGGAGCGCCGCAGACTCCGGCGCCGACGACAGCCGCCGGAGCAGCACCTTCATGCGGTCGGCTGTCTTGGCAACCGTTTTGATCGCATCGCGCTGGAACTCCGGGTCGTCGACGTTCTTGAGGGCGTTGTCGCTCAGCAGCGAGAGCGCCGAGATCGAGTTCTTCAGGTCGTGGATCACGAACGACGTGAGTCGGTGGAAGGCCTCGAACTCGCGCGACTGGGCGAGGCTCTCCGAGAGGCGCGCGGTGACGATGGCGCCTGCCGCCTGCTCCCCGACGGTCGCCATGAACTCGAGGTCCTCGATCGTGTAGGAGACGCCCGTCCGCTCGGGCCCGATCAACAGGAAGCCGGTGAGCTCGTCGCGCCAGCGGAGCGGGACGAGCACGGATCCGTCGGTGAAGACTCTCGCGACCCGAGGCTCCAGCCACTGGTGGACACCGTCGCTCTCGAGGACGAGAGGCGTCTGCGCTGTCTTGAGCGAGGCGAGCATCGACTGATCCGCGCGTAGCGCCTCGGTCGGCCGCCCGATCCCCACGGCGATCGTGGCGTGATAGCGAGCGTCCTGATCATCCCTCAAGTAGATGACACCGACGGTTGTGCCAACCGTCTCGACCACCGTGGCCAGGAGCTGCGGCGCCAGCTCGTCGAGCGTCACCAGCGAGCCCAGTCGCTTGGTGAAGTTGACCCATTGCCCCCGGTAATCGTACTTGCTCCGATAAAAGTGATGTGCAATGAAGCGCTTCACCCGCCAGCGGACGGTCTCGGAGAGCAGCGTAGCTGCCAGCCCGAGCGCGGAGATGAAGACAACCACGGATCCGATGAAGAGCTCCTCGGCGATTCCCAGGCTGTTCAATAACCAGCCGAGGGTTCCGACGGCCAGCAGATAGACACCCAGGACGCCGACCACGACCGACCGGTACAGCACCTGCCTTGACACTGCCAGCTCGACCCCGAGTCGGTCGCGCATGAGCGACGCGGAGATCGCCATATTGGCGATCAGCAGGGTCGTTGCCTGCGTGACCAGGTAGCTCGCCATCGTCACGTTGAAGAGCGCGGTCTGGCTGAGGAAGTAGAAGCGGACGAGCAGCACGCCGCCCAGGCCGAGCACGAGGTACTTGATGCGCCAGCGTGCCTCACGCTTCGCAGCGCGCAGCACTCCCTCGAGCCCGGCCAGCAGCGCCACCGTCGCTAGGAGCTGCACGAGGATGGCGATCCGCCCCACGGATTCGACCCGCGCCGCATAGAAGGCGCCGGCGAAGTCAGCCACCTGGAACGCAGTAAGCCAGCCGGCAACGGCCGCGCTCGCAGCCGTGATTGCGGTGCCGCAGCCGAGGCCGAGCCAAACACGACGCGAGAGCCGGCGCGCGCCCGGGCGCGTCAGCGCGGCGACGAAGATACCCCAGGGGACGACCAGCAGAAGCCCGGCGATGAGGGTCGCCTTCAGCCAGAACAGGCGCTCGTCGGGTGCGTCGGTCTGGGCCACCAGCACGAACGCTGTCGCCGACTCGAGCGCGAAGCCCGTCATCCCCAGGGCAAAGCTCCAGCGAAGCATCCCGCGCGGCCGGCGCGCCACGGCCAGGGCACCCAGCCCGAGGCTCGAGGCTGCCGCGAGCAGAAAGACGATGTCCCTGGCCGTCATGCGACTTTTTCTTTCAGCCGGGAGGATGTCCGGGCGCCGGTCCGCGCGAGCAGGAGACCGAGCAGGATCAGCGGGATCAGCGTGAGCCCCCACACGCCCTTGCCGATCCAGTTGTGTATCGTGCCGCTGGCCGCCTCCGGTCCGATGTAATGCACCCCGACCGCGATCGCAGCGACCCGCATCGCATTCGCGAAGATGGCGATCGGGATCGCCGAGGCGACGAGCACCAACTTTCGTGGGACACCCCGCTGGGTCGCTTGGGCGAAGGCGGCGGTGAGCACCAGGAGGGCCATCAGGAAGCGGAGCCCATTGCAGGCCTCGGCGACCTGGAGGGTGAGCGACGACAGCTCGATGGTGACGCCCGTCTGGTAGACGGGGACGTCCAGCAGGCGCGCGGCGGCCGCGGCGAACGCGGCCGCGAACACCTGGATCTTCAGCGTCACCGCGGCCACGACAGCCCGAGGAAGCGGCGCCATGAGCAGAAGGAAGCCGACTGGGAAGGTCGCGGCCCGCAGGCATCTGCCACCGAAGCTCCACATGACGAGTCCGGCGACGACCACGGCCACCGATAACCCCTTCAGGAGAAGGCTCTGGCCCAGCGTTCCCAGCGCCAGCAGCCCCACGCCCGCGAGGATGACGACTATCCCTGCTGGGTGCCCGCGGCCAGTCGCCGCGCGTAGGCGGTCGCGCTCGATCCACGCGACGAGCGCGCTGAAGAGCGGCACGAACATCCCGTGGCCGGCGTAGGTGTCGGTGCGCCAGACGTCGATCATCTCGATCATGGTGGGCACGTAGAGCGCGGCCAGGACCGCCACCGTGCCGAGCTGGAGCCAGCGTGTGGAGACGGAGACCCGCATCTCTAGCGCGCCGCCGTCCCGGCGCTCTCAGTACGCCGCAATAGTCGCAAGGCCATCGGCCTTCCTTCCCCGCACGGCGGTGATCACACGCTCCACCGCCTCCTGAACGGGTCCGTCGTTCACCACGACGAGATCGGCGTGGGCGCGCGTCGGCTCGACGTAACGTTCATGCATCGGGCGCACGGTGCCGAGGTACTGCTGTAGCACCTGGTCCACGGTGCGGCCCCGCTCCGTGACATCCCGCCGGATCCGCCGGATGAGCCGCAGATCCGGTGACGCATCCACGAACACCTTCACATCGAGCAGCGACCGGACCGCCTCCCACCAGAGCGCAAACAACCCCTCGACGATCACAAGGCGCGCCGGGAAGACCGGCCGAACCCCCACGCGCGCGTGAGACTCGAACGAATACACCGGCTTCGGTACCTGTTCGCCGCGCGTGAGCCGCGTCAGATGCTCGACGAGCAGTGCGGCGTCGATCGCCGCGGGCTCGTCGTAGTTCAGCCGGCTGCGCTCCTCGGGGGGTAGCGCGCTCCGATCGACGTAGTAGGAATCGAAGTCGATCACGCACCCGCCGAAGCGATCCACGAGCCCGCGCACGATCGCGCTCTTGCCTGCGCCTGTGCCCCCCGCGATGCCGATCAGTGACGCCATCGGTGGCTCAGCGCTCCGTGAGCTTCCGCTCCAGCTCCGCGGCGAGCTTCTCGCGGTCTTTGGAGCCGACGTACCAGTCGATCGTACGGTGGAGCCCGTCGACGAACCTGACCTGAGGCTCCCAGCCGAGCAGCCGCTTGCCCAAGGAGTTGTCGGCGACGCGGTTCATGGGGCCGACGGGCTTGTCGAGCAAGAAACGGATCTGCGCCTTGTGTCCGGTGTAGGCGAGCACCTCGCGCACGGCTTCGATCACTCGCGTGCGCTCCATGGTGCCCAGGTTGATCGCGGTACCGTCGTCGATCTTCTCGGCGGCGCGGATGGTGCCGGCGACGATGTCGCTCACGTGAGTCCAGTTGCGGATTTGCTCGCCGTTGCCCCACACGTCGAAGGGATCCTGCTTGAGAAACGCGCGCGCGATCATCGCGATGACTGCATGGTTTTCGTGGCCGCGGTTACCGTACACGGTGAAGTACCGGCACGCGGCTGCCTTGAGTCCCCAGTCTTTGCAGTAGGCGCGGAGGGTCATCTCTCCCATCAGCTTCGCCCAGCCATACATGTTGTCGGCGTCGTAAGGGGGACCGACCAGGTCTTCGGTGAGGTACACGGTCTGGCTTGGATCGGTCTGGAGCTCGTTCGGATACACGCACCCCGATGAGGCGAAGACCACCTTGTCGACGCGGGCCTTCGCGGCGGCATCGAAGACGAGCTGGTCCAGCATCATATTCAGCGCGCACGCCGACTGGTGCAGCTCGACGTATCCACGCCCGCCGTGGTCGGCGGCGAGGTGAAAGACGACGCTCATGCCATCCACGACCTTCCTGGCAAGGCCGTTCGTCTTGAGATCGCCCCGGATGAATTCGACACGGCCCTTGTCGATGTGGTCCTTGATGTTGTCGAGCTGGCCGCTGCTCAGGTCGTCCACTACGCGCACCGCGGCGCCGCGCTCGATGAGTCCGTCTACCAGGTGCGAGCCGATGAATGACGCGCCACCGGTCACCAGCACCGGCCGATCTTTCCAGTTCACTGAGCTTCTCCTTTCGCGGCTTCCGCTCGAGCAATCGCGGTCATGCTCGGCGACAGCAGCGGTCCTCCCAGCGTCGAAAGGCACGCGAGGCACCCGGTGAGCACGGGGTGATTCGTCAGCCGGGCTGGCTTGATGGTGATCGTCTCGAAACCCGATATTCGGAGCAGCCTCGTCATCGTCGTAGGCGAATAGCTCCGGATGTCCTGGGGGCACCATATCCCGGAGCCCGAGCGGAAGAACCGTTCGGCACGGGACCAGAACGAGAAATTCTTCGACTGCACCACCAGGAGACCTCCACGGCGCAGCCGATTCCGACATTCTCTGACGATCAGCTTTGGATGCGATACGTACTCGAGCGCATGGATCAAGCTGATCACGTCGTAGCTTCCCTCGCGAGCTTGGCTCGGAAAGTCACCGCACACAGCGTCGAGGCCAGCGTCTTGGGCGAGCGCGACAGCTCGGCGGGAGAGATCGATGCCCGACGCTTGCCACCCCGCCTTCCGTGCTGCTCTGATGAGATAACCTGGTCCACATCCGACGTCGAGCCAGCGCCCTCCACGGACCAATCTGGTGACGGCCTCGACCAGCTCGCGGTTGGCTTGTTCGCGTCGACCGCCGTAGACCCGTTCGACCCACGCCGGATCGGCATAGTCGCCGGAGTCCCAGAACTGGCTCTCCGACACTCGGAGATTCGCCGACGGCCGGAACACCATCCCGCAAGCGCATTTCACACGTCCAGGAACGCACGGCCGGCATTCGGAGGTCTTCCGTCCACAAAGGGGACAATCGCTCTGCCCGGCGTTTTCCCCGATCGCGTGTGTTTGCCCGATGGCCTGTGTCATGCGCGGCTGGAGCCGGACGCGGCCTTGGCGCCGCTCAGCTCTCGCTCCTTCATCACCGTCTGGTAGAGATCTTCGTAGGCGCGCGCCCGCGACTCCCAACTGTACTCGGTCTCGACCAGCTCACGCCCAGCGCGGGCCAGCTGCTGGGCGTGCTCGGGGTGCTGGAGCAGACCCACGACATGCGCCGCGAACTCCTGGGGATTCTGGGCCACGAGGTAATGCTTGCCGGGCACGCCGGTCAGCCCGACGATCGCGCCCGGGTAGCCGACGATCGGCATCCGCATCGCCATCGCCTCGAGCATCTTGCTCTTGAGACCGGTGCCGTGGCGGATCGCGCAGACGTAGATCTGACCCGAGCAGACGGCGGGCCGCAGATCGGGAACATTGGCGGAGATCTTGATCCCGGGTCGAGTGGCGAGCGCCAGCACCTTCGCGTCCGGGCTCGCCCCGATCAGGTGCAAGCGGGCCTCCGGAACGCGCTGCCGTACGAGCGGGAAGATGTCGTTGGCGAACTCGAGCGCCGCGTCGATATTCGGTGTGTAGCCGAGGTGGCTATGGAATACGAGCGTCGCCGGCTCCTTCTCGCCCGCGACCGGGTGGAAGTAGTCCGTATCGGTCCCGTACGGGATCAGGTCGACCCGTGCGTCCGGCACGGTCTTCCGGACGGCCTGCGCGTCGGGGTCGGCGACCACCGTACACCGCTCGAACCGCGGGTATACCAGGCGCTCGTAGCGCGGCTCGTCATAGCTCAAGAGCTTGTAGTAGAGCTTCTCGCGGCGGCTGCGAGCGCATTTGAGCATCTCGCTACACCGCAGCGTCCACGAGTCGTGAAGCGAGAGGACCTTGGCGATCGGCAGATCGGCCGGGACGATGCCTCCAGCGTAGCCGCCTTCGACATGGATGACGTCCCAGTTCGTCGCGTGCTCCTTCAAGGCCTGCCGCATCGACAGCCGGTGCTGCAGGGGCCTGCCCCAGAAATGCGCGGACAGCGCGCTCAGGGGCGCGAGCAGCCGGCGGTAGGGGCTGGCTGCGATCGTCTGCACGGAGGCGCAGTACTGAGGCGCCCAGTCGAGGTGCTCGGCGTCGTCCTCGATCAAGAGCGTGACGAGGTGGATCTGGTGCCGTCGCGACAGCTGGCGGATGAGGTTGCCACCGTAAAGACGGAAGCCGCCACGAGACGGCAAATACGGCAAAGCTTGTGAGATCCAGCCAATGTTCATCCGATGTCCCTCATGGTCTTGGCCGCCAGTCCATGCTCTCGGCGAGCCCCGTTCTGTTCGGCGCCGGGCGGCTCGGCGTGATCTCCGAGGATGATCTCCTGCACTCGGCGCTCGATAGAGTCCCATTCGTAACGCGTGCGCACGAGCCGGTAGGCCGCAGCCGTCAATCGCGCGCGGAGTCGTGAGTCACGCGTCAGTCGCAGACAGGCTTGCGCGAAGCTGTCGGGGCCATCCGCGATCAGCAGGTGCTCTTCGGGGCGAGCGTCGATGCCCTCGACCCCGACGGAAGTCGAGACGACGGCTCGACCGTGCCCCATGGCTTCGAGGATCTTCAGGCGCGTGCCGCCGCCGTACCGGATCGGGATAACGACCACATTCGCCTTTTCAAGGTACGGCTGGACGCTCGACACTGCTCCGGTCACCGTGATCGCACTCCCGTCATCGAGGGCCCGCACGACATCGACCGGATTGCGTCCAACCACCATGAAGCGTGCCAAGGGATTCGCGCGCCGAATCGTCGGGAAAACACGTCGCGCGAAGAAGGTCACCGCGTCGACGTTCGGGGCGTAGCTCATCTCACCGATGAAGAGCAAGAGGCATTCGTTGCTCGCATCGGTAGGCGCGGGCAACGCCGGCAATGACTCCACGCCGTTGGGCACGACCCACACGCGCGGGCCGCCGCCGATTGCCTGCCGGTCCGGCTCGGAGCAGACCAGGAACTCGTACGGTAGTCGCGCGAGGCGTCGCTCGAGCCGCCGGAGCTTGAGATACTCCAAGCCCTCCAACGGCGTCAGCCGATCGGGGCGTGTTCTCGTCAGCCGATACTTCAGCCGGCGATACAGGACATCGTTCAGGTTGACGAATCGTCGCGCGTTCTCGAGGCTCCCCAGGAGCGGCATTCCCCCTAGCCACTCGACGAAGGCTACGTCGAAACGACGGCACGCCAGCCGCTGTACGAGCTGCTGCGCCTCCTTCGACTCCCAGGCGTCGAACAGAACGGGACGGGTGGGATGGAGGTAGCCCCGGAGCCCGGCCAGGATACGGCGGGCGCGGGGAAGCTGCGCCGCCGTCCGGTAGCGACACGTCTCGCGCGGCACCAGGAACGACTCACGGACGAGGGGTGCGACCGCGTCCAGGTCGCGCTGCTCACCCTCGTCGTAGGCGAAGCAGACGAGGGTCAGGTCCATCACCTTCGCCGCCGCGCGCACCAGGTGATAGGCGCGAATCTTGTCGCCGGCCGCAAGCGGCCACGGCACCACGTTCGAGATGAAGAGTCCCCGCATTTGCTTAACGCCGCTCGGGTCGCCGGGGCGCCGTGCTGGATCGCGCCAGGTCATCAGTGAGCTGTCGCATCAACTCGAGGTTGGTCTGTCTCACCGTGGTGAGGAAGTCGCCGTAGTCTCTTTCTTCTCCGCCGACCGGAAAGCCCCACTGGTCTTCGCCGCGTGCCCGGACGGCCTCCTTGCCGTCATAGGCATTGTCGAGAAAGCTGACCAGGCCCCAGTTGGATTTCTCGCCCCAGCTGTCGATCCACGCCCAGAATTTCGTGCCGACGACATGCTTGACTCCGGCCGGCGTTGTGATGTTGAAGTCCCGCGAGAGGGTGGCGTTATAGAGCTTGGCGCGCTCTTGTTGTGTCTTCGGCCAGCCCTCCGGATTCGGGTACCGCCAGAGCGAGGAGTCCGGATTCGCTCCCACGCCGGTCCAGGTCACGATCGGGATATCGCCCGCGTAGCGCGTCGTCAGCTCGAGGAGCTGCGGGGTGACGGCTGCCTGCAGAACGTCCACGGACTCTCCAGCCGCTCGCAGGATTTCCTTCCTCGTCAGTCCGCCCCAGCCGTTGAAGGTAGCTGGGCCGAACACGAGCTTCCCCGGCATCTTCTTGCGACTGGCTCCGGCTGTGGCCGAAAAGTAGCGTTTGGCGAACTCGTACAGGAACGCATCGAGATCAGCACGGACGCCGGGAGTGGCCCGGGTGAGTCGATCGTAGTCCTTTCCCACCCAGCTGCTGCGGCCGCTCTCATCGAGAAAGCCTTTGCCCGAAGGCCATCCCCCGTCGGAGTCCCAGGACGTATACCGAGCGCCCCAGGCGGCGTTGAGGCCGGCAATGCTGTCGTACTTGGCCTTCAAGAAATCGCGGAATGCGTACTTGGCGTAGACCTTGGTATCGGTGTATTTGACCCGGAGACGGTCGTTGTTCGACTGCTGGAAGTTGGTGGCGAGCACCAGCCACGCGATGTGCGGGTGGATCCGTGGCGCGGGCAATTCGGGCCCGGGCCCGAAACCTACGATATTGTCCGCGTCGTCCGTCGCGATACCGATGAGCCACGGCGATTTCGCGGCGTCGGGCGACGAGCCTCCGGCCATCGCGGTGGCATAGATCTCGAAATTCGGATCGAAGACGTCGGGCGTTCCGTTGCCACGCCAGCCGGCGTAGACGGCTGGATCGGTGCCGGCGATGAGATCTTTCACCGGGCCGGGGGCGGCGTTCCACTGGTTCGTCAAACCGTAGTACGCCGGCCGGATCATGGTGACGTACGGCATCTTCTCTGCATTGACGTGTCCGTATTGCGATGTGGTCGGCAGGACGTACTCGGTCGCATACTCGGCGAGCGTGTTGAAACCCCAGACCTTCAACCGCTTGACCGCGTACTCGGCCCACTTCGGCTTGCTGCCGTACTTCACGACGATCCGGTTCGCGTGGGTGTCCTTGAGGTCGTCGATGGACCCGCCGACATCCACCGAGAAAACGCCGAGCATGAGGAAGGCGTTTCCTTCGGGCGTGACGAACACCCAACGGCTGCCGATCTTTGCGACCTTGAAGGAATCCGATGGCTGGCCGACGCGGGGCATGACACCCCCGAAACGATCACGTTGTGCTCCGGGCGCCCCCTGTGCGATGGCGTCCGCCGGCCCCGAGGCAAGGAGGCTTGCGAGAGTGAGCACGACGAGTGTGTGTGCTCGCGTGGAATTCGTGTAACTCATCGGCCAACGGCCACCGGGCTCGCGGCGGTCTCCTCCATCGTCTCGATAGTCAGCGGTCGCAGACACATCGAGAGAATCACGACGAACCACAAGAGTCGGACGTGAAGCGCCGACAAGAAACAGATAGCGACCACCGCGCCGAGCAGGCCGGCCTCGAGGCCTCTCGCCGCCGTGTTGATCACGCGCGTGTCATCCGGGCGTGTCTGGGTCGCGATGCGCACTCTGCGGAGACTCAGCCAGCTGAAGAAGAGGATCGCGGCGAAGACGAGGAGACCGAGAATCCCCATCTCGGTTGCCGTCTCGAGGTATGTATTGTGTGCCACGTTCTCCAGCGTCGCGTTGGGGTCGCCATAGAGATGGATCATGGCCTTGTAGTTGCCGACGCCGATGCCGGTCAGGAAGTGCTGCTTGAACATCTCGAGGCCCGCCCAGAACAGCGCCGCCCGGATATCCGTCGACTCCTGATCGAACTGCATCGGGGTGAGGAGACGGGCGAGCGGCGAAGTCGGCGCAGCGTAGAGGAGCGTTCCGGTAAGAAGGCTCCCCAGCGCGAGGTTCCGCAGTGGGCGCTGCGAGTACAGGACGACAGCCACGAAGCTCGCGATGAGGCCGAGGAAGCCGCCGCGTGACCCGGCGAGCGAGAACGCCACGAGCATCACGACGAGGCACCCGAGACAGTAGGCGCGTTCCCAGAAGGGCACGGGGTCCTGGGCGAGGAGCGCCGCGAGCGGCAAGCACAGAAGGGCAGACAGCGCGAAGTAGTTGGGGTCGCCGGTGACCCACCCGGGACGGCCGCCTCCCCAGTTGATCCATTCTTTGATCAGGTGGAGTGATGCAAAGGCGACGCCGCCGATCAGAGCGAGGAGCGTCCAGCGGAGCCGCTGAATCGAGTCGACCAGCACCCCGGTGAGAAAGAACAGGAGCAGGAAAGACACCCAGTTGGCCAGAGGACTGATTTCGAGCGGAATCTCCGATCCGCCGCCGACGTACGAGGCGATCGTGGCCAGACCGAACAGCACGAAGAGACGCGACTGTGCCGTCTGAAAGAGCTGGGGCGGTGTCCGACGCGCGCCCAGATACATGACCCCGACGAGTAGGCAGATGACACCCAGATATTTGTTGAGCGTGACGCCCGCGATCTGCGTCTCCGCCCAGATCGGGTGGCGCACCAGAGGCATGACCGCGACGAGGAGATAGAAGAAGATCATACAGTCGGCTTGAGACGCCCGGATCGCTGGACGAGCGCGTCGAGCGACGCTCGTATCCCGGCCCGCAGGTTCGCGAAGGTGTAGTCGGCCTCGATGGTGTGTCGCGCCCGGCTTCCGATCGCCCCGCCTAACTCCGTACTACGGAGAACGCGGACCAGGGCGTGAGCAAATGCATGAGGTCCATCGGCCACGAGGATGTCCCAGCCGTCGGTGAAGCCGAGCCCCTCCATTCCGATACGCGTGGATACGACCGCCCGGGCCATCGCGGCTGCCTCGAGGATCTTGAGACGTGTGCCGCTACCGATCCGGAGTGGTACCGCGCAGACCGCGGCCTTGGCCAGCTCGTCCCGCATGTCCGGGACCGTTCCGGTGAACTCGACGTCGGTGATGCGGGCGAAACGACGGAGCAGGGTCGGTGACGGATTGCGACCAGCCACCACGAATCTCACGTGCGGGACGAGGCTCCGGACGGTCGGCAGGATCTCGGAGATGAAATAGGCGGCCGCATCCTGATTTGGGAACCAATCCATGCCACCCTGAAACAGCACCCGACCGGCCTGACCGGCGCCGTTCGGCGTGTAGGTCTCGGCGTCGACGACGTTGGGCACGATCACGGTCGAACATTCCGGACACAGCCTGTTGATCGTGCGCCGATCCACGTCCGAGCACGCCATCGCAACGGCCGCGCGTGCCCACGCACGACGCTCCCAGCGCTCCATCTTGAACGCTTCGAGCGAGGCATACGCGCGTTTCACCGGGTTCGGCTCGTGCGGCAGATAGCGGCGGAGGAGCACGTGCTCGACGTTTTCGTTGTTGACGATGATCGGAATCGAGATCGGCGGAACGTTGGCGATCGTGAACACATCGCAGACGATCGCGTCGAACGGCTCGCGGCGGATGCGTGCGACGATCTTGTCGCGCATCGCCGCGGACTCGAACCGCGTCACGCCGTACGGCCGAGGCGAGGGGACGCTCGCCAGGCGGCCCGCGATGTCGCGCCGGTAGAGCACCGTCCGCGTGACCAGCGGGACGATGTCGACGTCGCGGCACACCGCCCCCAGCGAAGATTGCCCCTCCATGGTCTCGTCCTCACGGGCGAAGGCCAGCAATGAGACCTCGTGCCCTTCGGCGGCGAGCGCGCGAAGCAGCGCCCATGTACGAATCTTGTGGCCGTTGTTGGCGGGTAGCGGAAACGAGAGTGCCAGAAACAGTAGGCGCATCGTCACGCCTGCTGATCTTGGTTGCTCGGACGGTCGTCGTGGCTGACGCGCTGCCACCAACCTCGGAGCCGGATCTGCTTCTCGAAGTACAGCGCGTACACACGGCGCGCGATTCTCGCGCTCGCCCGATAGCTCTTGTGCCAGCGCTGAGGTCGTTGCAGGACACCGCCGAACTTGCTCTTGAAGTAGCCATAGCCGCACATGTTGTAGACGCGAAGACCCTTCGCCGCCGCCTTCTCCATAACGGCCCACTGCAGAAGATCATTGGGCGAAAGGTTCCAAGCCGAGAGGCGACTTGCGCCGCCCCAGAAATAAAGGGTTTTGCCGTCGTGGGGGAAGAGCCCCGTGGCGACGATAGCCCCGCTGGGCTCGCGAATCTGCAGAGCGAGAAGCATGTCGTGTGGCCGCAGGACCTGAAGGAGCAGTCTCGGCGCATCGACTCCGTATGGCGGAAACAGGTTCTTGCGTGCGAGAACCTCGACGAATTGATCATAGAACTCATCGGCGATGGCCGGATCGTCCACGGTCTCGACCACCAGGCCCAGCTTCTTCGCCTTCTTGACCTTCTGGCGGGATTTGAGGTCGATGCGGCTCCACATACGGTCCGGATCGCCAGGGGTCAGCTCGACGACGTAGGTGGGCTGGGTCACGCCTTCGTAGCCGAAGGCCTCCATCGTTGCCGCATCGAGGATCGAATTTTCGAGCTCGACCATCGCAAAGCGCTCGTGTTTCGCCAGTCCGTCGATCGCGCCGAGAAAGGCTTGCTGATCAAAGGTCTTGTTCACCACGGGCCCCATGAAGTTCGTGGTCCAACCCTTCAAGGGGCTGCCGAGGATTCGGAACGGCCCCTTCGTGACCACGGCGCCGCAGAAGTAACCCATCGTGCGGCCACGATCACGGATCGCCCAGAAGCGGAGGTCGACTCTTCGGCTGGCCGCCAGATAGTCGAGCCAGACCTTTCGGTGGAAGAGCTCACGGCTCTCGTAGGGCGCGATCAGGTCATCCCAGCGAGCGACCTCACTCGGGGTCAGAGGCTCCATCTCGTATCGCTTCGGCGCCGCGGGGGTCGGGTGATCGGCGTTGGGTTTGGCCGTGGGCCCCCAGGTGACGATACGACGCGTGGTCTGGTGGTAGACCGCGTACGCCTTGCGCGCCCACCGAGCGCTTCGCCAGTAGCACTTGTGCCAGCGCTTCAGCTCGACAAGGTTGCCGCCGAACTTCCGCTTGAAGCGTCCATGACCGCACATGTCGTAGCGCCGGAGACCACGCTGCGCCGCGAGCTGCATCAGGCTCCAGTGCAGGAGCTCATTGGGGCACAACTGGCGCGTCTCACGGATACTTGCGCCGCCCCAGAAATAGACGGTGCGGTCGTCGTGCGGGAAGAGGCCGGTCGCGAGGACACGACCGCCGGAATCCCGAACACGCAGTGCGAAGAGCAGATCGGCCTTCTTGAGATGATGAACCAGGAGCCGGGGGTATTCGCGCAGGTAGGGTGGTGTAAAGCCCTTGTGTTTCACGAGCGCGGAATACTGGTCGTAGAACTCGTCGGCAATCGACGGATCGTCCGTGTCCTCGACCGTGAGTCCGTTCTTGAGAGCCTTGCGGATACGGTTGCGCGCCGTCGAGCTCAGCGTGTTCCACATCCGGTCTGGATCGTCCGGCGCGAGCGAGACTTCATACGTCCAGCTGCGTACAGCCTCGAAGCCGCTTGCCTGCATGACGCTGTCGCTGAGCGCGCGCGCCTCCAGCTCCGTCATCGCAAGGTCTTCACGCTTGGCGAGATCGTCCAGTGCACGCACAACGCCGAGCGGGTCGGCATCGCTGTCCATGATCGGGCCCATGTAATTGGTGCCCCAACCCTTGAGCGGGCTCCCCAGAAGGAGGAAGGGGCCCTTTCGAACGAGACCGCCACAGAGGTAGCCGATGCTCGTCTCGGCGTCGCGGATCGCCCACAGCCGGACCTCGATGCCTCGGCTGGCCGCGAGGTAGTCGAGCCAGGGACTCCGGTGGAACAGCTGAGCACCCTCATAGGGAGCAATCAGGTCGTCCCAGCGCGCGGACTGGTCCTCGCTGAGAGGCTCGAGCGAGTAGCGTGGATCGGATGAGCTCATTTTCTGGCTCGAATCACGAGCTGGCGGCCGAGGGGCCGGTCGCCCACGGGCTCTTCGATGAATACGCGTCCGCTGAGTCGCATCGCCCAGCCGAGGACGGTCCAGTACAGATGGAGGCTTGCCTTGAACGGCAATAGCCGCTCCCGATGCTGGAATGCCCACGTCGCCTCATAGATCTGCGGGCGAGCATGCTTGTCGCCGGCGCGTATGCGACGGTAGGTCCGCAGCGGCCATTCGTGGAGCGCAGCGTACACGGCGGCGGCGAAGCGGCGCGGCCGCACGGCGAAGATCTCCCACGTCGTGAAGCCGGCGGCGGCAACCATCGCCTCGAGCGCCGAGAGCTTGGTGAACCACGTGACGCCGTCGCCTATCGGCGGGGGCACGTTCGGGAACGTCAGGAGCAGCTCACCGCCGGGATGCAGCACACCGGCGAGATTGCGGAGGCACGCGGCCGGGTCCTTCACATATTCGAACACATCCAGACCGAATATCGCGTCGAACGCATGCCCGAGCCGCCCGGGCAGATCGGATGCCGTCACGTCGGCGCAGACGAACTGGATGTTCGGAATGTTCCCGAGCGTCGTCCGCAACTCGTCGACGGCCCGTGGCGCGACGTCGAGAAGCGTCACGCGCCGGACGCGGCGTGCCAGGCGGAAGGCCGTGAAACCACTGCCCGGCCCGACCTCCAGAACGTCTGCGCCGGCTGCGAGCGGCAGGTACTGGCACAGGATCTCGTCGCGGATCGGAAAGTCATGTAGCGGGGCGTCGAACACATCGGACCACCTGAACGACATTCCGGCGCCTATCGCAGCGATGCGCGACCGGATCGCATTCGGCAAGAAGCTCTTATGCGAGCCCTCGTGAACGGTGATCATGAGCGGGTGTTCACGAGAAATTTGCGATAGTTGAAGAGCACGTCGGTGGCCAGGTCATGCCAGGGTGGCTGGCCATCCGCCGGGCCCGGACAGGTCACCACGGGAAGCTGTCGCCTCAGCTCCTGCCAGAACGACCTGCCGTTCGATCCTTTTGCCACGAGGCTCTCCGACGAGCGGATCGCGAACAGCAGATCGCAGGCGGCCGCATAGACCGAGTACCGCGGAGAGGCCGCCAGCGCGAGGCGAGCCCACTGGGGCCAGCGGAGCCAGCTCCGGTGCCATCCATTCTGGCGGATGACGTAGGCCCAGCCGCGGAGGCGGTCCCTCACCGGTTGGCGCTGCATCCAGCGCGCCATCAAGACATGTGCAGAGGACCCATTGGCATCGCCTCCCTGAAGGCGCGCCAGCTCCCATCGCCAGAGCGCCCGGGCATGGTCCACGGCGTCTTCCCAGAAGGCCCGGCTCACGGTAGCGCGATCGGCAACGGAGAGCTTCCATTCAGTGCAGGCGGCCACCTTGTCGGCGAACGGCCCGAGCGGAAATGGCCATGTCGTCATGTGGCCTTGCTGCTCGGCCAACGACGCCAGGATCTTCGCGCGCTCAGCGTACGTTGGCGCGTATCTACCGACGAAGACGAGGAGCGATGTCGCCATGTCGAGGTAAAGCTTCACGGTACGGTAGTACGCACCTGGGGAGAGCGTCGGGCGTCCCTCCAGCAGCTCGTTCCCGCTCTCGAGCTGTTCGACGAGCCGGTTTGCGAGCATGCGCCAGGCGTCTTCCAGCGGGATGTCGCCGGGCGTGAACTCGCGAATCAGTCCGAGAACCTCGGTGTCGCCGACGACGGTCTCGCCGCACGCCCGCAGCTCGTAGGCGAAGATGCTGGGCGGAAGCCGGCGCAGATAGCTCGGCCCGAGCGCGCTCAGCGTGACTTCGGCGCGAACACCATCCCGCCGAATGCGCTCTTCGATCTTCCGGCTGATCACGGTGAGATCGGCATCCGAGGGCAGCACGTCGCGCTCCCCGAAGACGAGCATGAACTCGGCGTCGCCGAGGAGCCGCCAGCCCTGGCCGTCGTTGACGAAGGTTGCTTCGTTGCGCGCGAGGCTCCCGGTGAGAACAACCGCGCGCAGACGGTCGTGGTAGACCTGGCGGCCCAGGCGCGCGGTCGTCTCGCAGATCATGTCCTTCATCGGTGTCCCCCGGCCGTGAGCTCGGGCCTGGGGTCCACGAGATGCCCACGCCGGGCCAGCCCGAGCTGATACAGCGCCTCCGTCCGCCTGACCTGCCGGTCCTCGGCGAAGCGCTCGAGGACCCAGTCGCGTCCGGCGAGAGCGAGCTTCTCACCGAGCGATGGGTCGCCCAGAAGGCGGCAGACCGCGCGGGCGAGCTCCGTGGGATCGCCGGGCGGCACGGTGAGACCGGTTGCCCCGTCGACGACGACCTCCGGGGTGCCGTCGACCGCGGTGGCGACAATGGGCCGGCCTGCCGCGAGGGCCTCGATCGCCGCCAGCGGGAGCCCTTCGTAGAACGATGGGAGCACTGTCACGTCTGCGAGCGCGAACCAGTCGACAATGTTCGACTGCTGGCCGACGAAGCGCACGACGTGGGCCAGCCCGGAGCCCGCGACCTGGTGCTCCAGTTCGGCTCTCAGCGCGCCTTCGCCCACGAATACGACACGCACCGCCGGGAACTCACGCCGAACCGCGGGAAGCGCCTCGAGGAGAACGCGATGGCCCTTCTGTGGCTCCAGGCGACCGATGACGACGAGTACGGGGTCGTCATTCCCGAAGCCGAGGCTCTGGCGCAGACCCGCGGGCTCCTGGTGGTGGGGTGTGAAGCGCCGGACGTTGCAGCCGTTGTGGATCACGACAATTTTCTGCGGCGGCAGGCCCTTCTCCTCGATGAGGTAGCGGCGGTTGGCCTCCGAGACCGCGATGTATTGATCGACGAAACGCCCAGCGAGGCGATCGACGACGAACCGCGACTTCAGACCATGGCGCCAGCGCTCACGCACGTGAGGCGTCTCGACCACCAGCGGCACGCCGCAGAGCTTGCCGACAGGCGACGCGAAGAGGCTCCCATAGAAGAGGTGCGAGTGCAGGACGTCCACGCGTCGCGCGCGGAGCAACTGTCCGAGCGCGCGCGCAGCGCCGACGTCGCTCGGCTTGCGCAGACGCAGGGGCAGCAGCTCGACGTCGCTCGGCAGATCAGGCCCAATCTTCTCCGCGACCTCGGGCGTGCAGACCAGGTGGGGCCGGAAGCGCGACCGGTCGAGCCCGCGGAGCAGCGTGAGCATGTGCTGTTCCGCGCCCCCGCGCACCAGCGTATTCGAGAAGTGGAGGACGGAAATCATTGGCGGAGCGCCTCAACCTCGGCCCGGACCATCATTCGTACGAGCTCGGGGAAGTCCACCTCGGGCTTCCACGCCAGCTCGTGAAGCGCCCGCGTCGCGTCAGCGCGCAGGTCGAGGATCTCGCCACTCCTGAGCAAATGAGGATCGATCTCCACGCACTCATCGATCGTCGAGAAGGTGAAGCGACCAGCGTTCAGCGCGCGCAGCTCGACGAGCACCTGAGCCACGAAGTCGGCCACGCTGTGCGACTCGCCCGTGCCAATCACGTAATCCTTCGGCGCCGGCTGCTGAAGCATCGTGCGCATGGCCTTGACGTAGTCGCCGGCGAATCCCCAGTCGCGCCGGGCCCCGACGTTGCCGAGCTTCAGCTTGCTACGGTCGCCGCGCTGCCACGCCGCGGCCGCCTTCGTGATCTTGCGGGTGACCATCTCGGCGCCCCGGCGCGGCGACTCGTGGTTGAAGAGGATGCCGCCGACGACGTAGATGCCGCGCCGCCGATAAACCTCGCAGAGCCGATGAGCCGCCATCTTCGAAACCCCGTACGGCGAAGTCGGGTTGAACGGCGTGGTCTCGTCACAGCGGCCGTCGACGTTCCCGAACATCTCGGAGCTCGACGCCTGGTACACGCGCGTGTCCGGCTTGAGCCCTTCGACGATTTTGAGGAGCCGTGCGAAGCCTCCCACGTTGATGTCGAAGGTCTGTTCCGGCAGCTCCCAGCTCGTCGGCACGAACACCTGGCCGGCCAGGTTGTAGACCTCGTCGGGCCAGGCCTTCTGGAAGGCGACTTCGAGAGAGGTCGTGTCGCGCAGATCACCATACAGGAGCTCGATCTGATCGGCGATCGGAGCCAGCCAGCGCATCGCTCCAGGCTCTCGACGGACGACGCCGTAGACTCGATAGCCGAGACCGAGCAGATGCTCGGCGAGATAGCTGCCATCCTGCCCGGAGATTCCTGTGATGAGGGCCGTCTTCATCGGATCTTCGGCTCCCTCTCGCGCCGCCTCAGGAGCGGTCGCGCGATCCGCCACCCGACATGGCCGAGCGGCAGGCTCAAGATTCGCTGTGCCATGGCCTCGTATCTCGCGAGCGACCTCGCCATCTCCTCCAGGGGTCTCTTCGCGAACTCGACGCCTCCCGCCTTGATGACGACTAGTGCGGCTTCAACGGTCATGAGATGCCTCGATGCGACGGTCTTCGCGGCCGGATGCGCGAGAGAGGTCGAGAGGAGGGCGTCGATTGGCTGAAACGGGACCTGTCTTGCCATCCGCAGCCAGAGATCGAGATCGATCGCGAAATACAGGGACTCGTCGAGGGGCCCGGCGAGCTCCCAGGCTCGGCGTCTGAAGAAGCAAGAGGGCTGCATGAAGTCCCCGCCCGACAGCCAGTTGCAGAACCGCTCGAAAGAAAGATTCTCCGATCGGCGAGTGCGACCCGTCTGACGGCCCGCGGTGTCGACGAGGCGACCGTGGCCCACGAAGGCTCCGGCTTGAGGAAATCGTCGTGCGTGCTCGGCGACGATCTCGAGGCCCCCTGGTTCCAGGCGATCATCTGAGTTCAGCCAGCCGAGAATTTCTCCAGAAGAGAGCTTGAAGCCTCGATTGATCGCCTCGGGCTGCCCGCCGTCCCTTTCGCTGACCCAGTGGGCAAGATACTTGGAGTAGCGCTTGATGATCTCGATGCTGTTGTCGGTGCTGCCACCGTCCATCACGATGTATTCGAGGTTCGGATAATGCTGGTCGAGCACCGACACGATCGTGCGCTCCAGGAACTGACCCTGGTTGTACGATGGCGTGACGATCGTGATTCGGGGGTGCTCGGAGGTCATGGGGTCGGTCCTGCCTCGATCAGCGCCGCCTCGGCGAGAGCGGCTCGGTGCTCTACGAACCAGTCGACGGTCTGTCGCACCCCGTCGCGGAATGGGTGCTTCGCCCGGAAGCCGAACAGCCGTTCGGCACGACTGACGTCTAGCCGGCGGCGAGGCTGACCATTCGGCTGAGTCGTGTCCCAGACGATTTCGCCGCGGAAACCGACCTCGGCCGCAATGAGCTCGGCGAGCTCACGTATAGAGATTTCCTCGCCACTGCCGAGATTGACGGGCTCGGACCCGTCGTAGCGCTCGGTCGCGAGCGCGATCGCCTCAGCGGCGTCTTCGACATGAAGGAACTCGCGCGTCGGCGACCCATCGCCCCAGAGGACGACGCTCGGCTCCCCGCGTTCTTTCGCGGCCAGGAACTTGCGGATCATGGCGGGGATGACGTGGGACGATTCGAGATCGAAATTGTCTCTCGGTCCGTAGAGATTCACCGGGAGCAGATGGATCGCGTTGAAGCCGTACTGGGCGCGGTAGGCCTGCGCTTGCACGAGGAGCATCTTCTTCGCTAGGCCGTATGGCGCGTTGGTGTCCTCCGGGTAGCCATTCCAGAGGTCTTCTTCTTTGAACGGAACCGGTGTGACCTTGGGGTATGCGCAGACCGTGCCGACGGCGATGAACTTCTCCACGCCGAGGCGACGCGCGTACTCCATGAGCTGGAGCCCCATGATGGCGTTGTCATAAAAGAAGCGCCCGGGGTTCGCTCGATTGGCGCCGATGCCACCTACCACCGCCGCCAGATGCACGACGACCTGCGGTCGCGTCCGGTCGTAGAGCCGCGCGATGTCGTCGGACTCGCGGAGGTCGTAATCCCGTGAGCGAGGAACGCTGATTTCACGACAGCCGCGGGCGTGCAGAGCCTCGACGACAAACGAGCCGAGAAAGCCCGCCCCTCCTGTGACGACCACGCGCGTATTGGCCCAGCGCATTGATCACTCCTTTCGACTATCAAGTCGAGCGACATCAGCATCCACCATCAGACGCACCAACTCGCCGAAGGTGGTTTTCGGCACCCAGCCGAGCTTTGCCTTGGCCTTCTCCGCATCGCCGATGAGGAAGTCGACTTCGGCGGGCCGATAGTATCGGGGATCGATTTCGACGTGGCTTCGCCAGTCGAGCCCGGCATGGCCGAAGGCGGCGATGACGAAGTCGCTGACCGAATGAGCTTCGCCCGTTGCGACGACGTAGTCGTCGGGCTGCTCCTGCCGGAGCATGAGCCACATGGCCTCGACGTACTCCTTGGCATAGCCCCAGTCGCGTCGAGCGTCGAGGTTCCCGAGTGAAAGCTTGTGCTGGAGTCCCGCTTTGATCGCGGCGACGGCGGAGGTGATCTTTCGTGTTACGAAGGTTTCGCCCCGGCGGGGCGACTCGTGGTTGAATAGGATCCCATTGCACACGAAGAGGCTGTACGCCTCGCGATAGTTGACCGCCATCCAGTGCGCATAGACTTTGGCCGCGGCATAGGGACTGCGCGGATAGAAAGGCGTTGTCTCTCGCTGCGGAATTTCCAGGACCTTGCCGTACATCTCGGAGCTGCCGGCCTGGTAGAACCGCGCATGCAGTCCCGTCTCACGCAGAGCATCGAGCAGTCGCACGGCACCGATCCCCGTGACATCCGCCGTGTAGGCCGGGATGTCGAAACTCGTGCGCACATGGCTTTGCGCCGCCAGGTTGTAGATCTCGTCCGGCTCGATGTGGGCCAGTAGCCGGGCGAGGGATGCAGAGTCAGAAAGATCGGCGTGATGAAGGAACAGACGTACGTCGTGAATCTCCGGATCGTGCACGAGATGATCGATGCGCCCCGTATTGGACGTTGACGCGGGGCGTACGACGCCGTGGATCTCGTAGCCTTTCTCCAGAAGCAGGTCAGCGAGATATGAGCCGTCTTGACCCGTGATTCCCGTGATGAGCGCTTTCTTCATCGAATCTGAGCCTCCGCTCTCCGGTCGTGGAGCCCCGCTGCGCGCGCCATGCAACTGTAGGCGTCGGCGATCGTGCGCATGGGCACCGGTGGCTCCTGATTACTGAGGAAGATCGCGTCGGAGTACAGGTCGTCCGGGTGATAGCCGTGCATGCCCGACGGCAGCCATCCCGGCGCATTGAAGTCGCTGCTCGAGAGGAGCCATCCGGGATCGAGCAGGAAGACGAGATCGCCGTAGCGGCGGTCGCCGAACCGGACGCCCAGCGTCTCACGCTCGTCGTTGGTGAGAACGCGGCCGCACGCGAGGGCGGCGAGCCGGTCGATGATCTTCTGCCGGGCGATGTCCGAGAAGAACCAGAAGCGGGCCATGGTGGAGTCGTAGACCGCCAGATAGTCGTCGGGCATCCGGAGGCCGAGCTCTTCGATGTCACGGGCGAGGTCGTGATGGTGTTGCACCGGCGTCATCCCATGGTCGGAGAGAACCGTCAAGCCCGCTCGGGGGTCCCGCGCTCGGGCCGTCGCCAGCAGCTCGCGGAGCTTCGTCTCGTACACCGCGAACCTCTCCTTGATCGATGCTTCGTTCGTGACGTGGTGATGGAGGAAGGCATCGATCTCGCACAGGTAGAGGAAGAAAAAGGTGGCTCTCCCGGCCTCGATGTCGCGCCGGGCCAGGCTCAGGATCGTCGCGTCATCGAACCGGTGGTAGGAGTACATCCGGTAAGGCACGCCCGCGAGCGCGAGCCTGTCGAAGATGGACGCAGCGCCGCGGATGCCCCGCGGCTCGTAGATGTTGCGCTTCTCGACCCAGTTGAACCAGGGAAGCAGCCGTGGGCTCACGCAACAGTCGAAGAGCGGCCCGAGCCCGAGCACGCGTCGACCCAGCTGCTGGAGGGCCTTCCGCGTCACTCGGTGGTTCAGGATCCGGTCGGGCACAAAGGCGAGGCGGCGGAGCCATCGGAAGGGAGAACCGTCGGGATCGTAGTAGACGAGGTTCCAGTGTCCGTGCTCGACCGGAGCTTTCCCGGTGAGCATCGTGGGGATCGCGCCCGAGCTATAGCCGAGCACGGTCCGGAGCGGCGCCCGGTACGGCAGCACATCCGACAGGAAGCCAAGCCGCTGCGCCATCTCCCACCCGAAGGCGTCGATCAGCACGAACACGTGAAGATCGAGAGGATCCACGCGACTCATGCGACCTCCGTCTGAGGCCGGGCGCCCAGATAGTGCGGCCTGACCTTCAAGAGGATCCGCTTGGGGAGGTACATGAGCATCGTCCTCGCGACGCCTGGCAGGAACGCTGACGGCTGTCGTCCGAGGATCGCCGCGAATCGCGCCGCGGTCGTATCCCGATACACGGGGACCCGGTTCACGGTGGCCGCGCCGGGTCGCGCGGGCCAGCTCAGCGAGCCGCACACGGCCCTATAGCCGACCTCCCGCGCAGTGTCCAGGACACGACGGTCGAGGAGGCCGTATGGCGCCGCCAGAAAGCCCACCTCGACACCAACCCGGTCCTCCAGGAGACGCTTCGAGGTCTCGAGCTCGTTCTTGAGGATCGGCGGCGGCAGGCCAGGGAGCACGAAGTGATCGTGGGCGTGGGACTGGAACGACATGCCCGCTCGGTGCATCTCCACGACCTCCGACCAGGCGAGATAGCCGGGCTGCCCGATCGTGGCCGTGTTGACGAAGAACTCGGCGCGCGCTCCCGCCTCGAGAAGGAGCGGGAACGAAAGCTCGTAGTCCGTCGCGCGGCCGTCGTCGAAGGTCAGCACCACCGGTTGATGCGCGGGGTCCTCCCGGCTGGCCCAGAAAGCATGGAGACCCACGACGCTGTGTCCGCCGTCACGGATCTGCGCCAGCTGCCGCCCGAACGATTCCGGCGAGACCCAGTAGCGGCTTTCTCGGTCGCCGACGCCCGCCGGGATCGACACGCCGATCCCGTGGTACATGAGCACGGGGGCGCCCCCAAGGCTCAGCTGGCGCGCTGCCATGCCGTCTCCTTGCGACCGCTGAGAAACCGCAGAAAGCCCACCAGAAATGCCACGTTGATGGCGACGAGGAAATAGCAGAGGAGGGCCAGCGGCAGCCGCCGCCCGCGCTCGCGAAAGAGGAAGCCCACGCCGGCCCAGAGGTAGAAGGCGCCCTGCGCGGCCAGAGCAGCGCGGTAGATCGCCTCGTCGAGAAGGAAGAAGTTGCTGACCAGAAGCCCGATGAGGAGGAAGGGCAGTACCCAGCGCAGGAACTTGTGTGAAAAGAACGACAGACACGCGATGGGTGTCAGCGGCACCTGGCTCAGCTCGCGCAGCGCGCGAAAGCTGCCGACCGCGATGCGCACGCGCCGGGTGAACTCGTCTTTCACCGACGCGCCGGCGAACTCGACCCCCTCCGCCTCCGGATCGAAGACCACGCGGAAGCCGAGCTTGCGAGCGCGCATGGGAACGACGAAGTCGTCGATGACGTCGTCGGCTGCGAGCGGCCGGTAGCACTCGAGGCGTAGCGCGTAGATCGCGCCGCTGGCGGTAAGCGTGGCGCCCAGGCGTGCCTCCATGAGGCGCAGCGATGTTTCGTAGCGCCAGTAGACGCCCTCGGTCTGCTTGAACTCGTCTCCGCCACGGAACTTGAGCGCGCCGCACACGACGCCGATACGCGGGTCGGCGAAGTGGCGGACGAGCTGCTTGACCGCGTCCGGCATGAACAAGGTCGAGGCGTCGGAGAAGATCAGGATCCCGTGGCGGGCGACCTCGACCGCCCGGTTGAGCGCCGTGGCCTTGCCGGAGCGCTCGGAAAGCAGGAGCGTTTCGATGACCGGGTCGTCGACAGCGTCGAGGATCTCGTTGGTCCGATCCGTCGAGCCGTCCGAGACGAAGACGACCTGGAGCCGGTCGCGCGGGTAGTCGAGCTCCTGCACGTTGGCGATCTTGTCCTTGAGGTGCACCTCTTCGTTGTAGGCCGGGACGATCAAGGTCACCCGCGGCAGGTCGACGTCGCGGATCGCCCGGCGCCGCCGCTCACGGCGCGTCGTGAGGTAGCCGAGGTCCGCGCGCGCCTGGGCGACGGCATAGACGACGAAGAGTACGCACGGGTAGAGAAGGTACGTGTAGCCCACGAGGAACAGACACGCCAGGAAGACGTATTGCGCCAGCATGCGAGCGGCTCTCAGCGCACCCGTTCGAGGATGCCGCGAGAGAGCCGCGCGAGCGCGCCGGCCATGCTAGAAGAGTCGCTCCGGGACGATCAGGACGTCGCCCGGCTTCAACGCCAGGTCCTCGTTGACCTTGGGGTTGTTCATGACGTCCTTCAGGTCGACCTTCATCAGCGTCTTCTTGTCGCCGTCCCGGCGAATCAGCGTGGCGCGGCTCGGCGCCGCGTACTTGGTGAAGCCGCCGGCCAAGGTGACCAGCTTCAGCAGGGTCAGCGCCTCGGGCTGGAGGTAGACGCCGGGCTTGAGGACCTCGCCCATCACGTAGACGGCGTTCTGCAGCTCGCCCCCGGAGGGCACGACGATCGTGTCCTCGTGCTTGATCATGAGATTCTGGCTGGCGTCGCCCTTCTGGATGAGTCGCCAGAGATCCACGGGGATCTTTTCGTTGCCGCGCATGACGAATGCCGCTGCCATGTCGGCCCCCTCGGCGACGCCGCCCGCGAGGAAGAGCGCGTGGAGCAGCGGCACATCGCTCTTGAGACTGTAGACGCCGGGTTTGGCGACCTTGCCCAGCAGGTAGATACGGCGCTCGAGGACCTCCTGGGGATTGGTGCCGATGGTGATCTCCGGGACGACGATCGTGTCCTCGGTCTCGAGCTGGAGGTTCTTGCTGAGATCGCCGTCCTGGATGAGGCGGCGGAGGTCCACCGGGATCTTCTGGCCGGCGCGGATGATATAGGCGGCCGGCAGGTCGGCGCCCTCGGCGGTGCCGCCGGCGAGCGTGAGCGCCTGGAGCAGCGGCGTACCTGCCTTGATCGGATAGACTCCGGCCTTGGCGACCTTGCCGACGAAATAGACGCGGAAGCTCCGGATCTCCTTGACCATCACCGAGACGTTCGGGTTCTTGACCGACGCGCTCAGGCGCTCTTTCAGGGTTTCGGTCAGCTGCGGCACGGTCATCCCCTGGACGTAAATTTCACCGGCGAGGGGATACGAGATCTTGCCATCAGGGCGTACGACGACGTCCTGCTCGAGCTCTTTGTTGTCCCACACGATGACATGCAGGACGTCGTCGATCCCGATGGTGTAGTCCGCCTCTGCGGCGGGGGCGGGGGGCGAGGCCTGTGCCGGCGCCGGTGTCGCGACGGGTGCTTTCACCGATACGGGGGCTGGCGCCGGTGCGGGGCGGGGCGCCTGGGCGAGCGCAGTCGCGGCAGTCACCAACCCGAGGCTGACGATGGCGACGGCCGACAGAACGACACGGAGGAAATCAGATGTCATTTGGGTTTGTGTCCCCTTCTCCTGTGTTTCTGGATCCCGACGTAGTGCGTGTACTCGGCGTAGTAGTGACGCGTCTCGCGCCGTGACAGGCCGTTGATCACCACGCCGACGACGTTAGCGCCGACTTTTTGGAGCTGATCCTTGGCTCGCTGCAAGCTCCGCCGCCGGGTCGAGCCGAAGCGGATGACGAGGATCACCCCGTCGACCTGACGGCACAGCGGCAGACAGTCCGCAACGGCGAGAACCGGCGGCGCGTCAATCAGGACGATGTCGGCACGGTCGCGGGCCTCTTGCAGCACCGTGCCCATGTGCCTGGAGGAGAGAAGGCTGCTCGGGTTCGGGCGCCTGGTCCCTGCGGGCATGAAGTACAAGCCCGGCCCGAGGCTCCGGAAGGCCTCCGGCCACACTGTGCCCTCACGCAGAACGTCGGCGAGGCCGACCTCGTTCGGAACTTCCAGCGCCTTGTGGAGCGCGGGTCTCCTCAAGTCGGCGTCCATGATGAGGAGCTGTCGGTCCGCTTCGAGAAACGCGCGGCCGAGGTTCAACAGGACCGTCGACTTGCCCTCGTGAGCGCCTGGGCTCGTTATCAATAGCGTCTTGAGCGGCCGGTTGAGGCTCTGACAGTCGAGCCCCGTCCTTATGGCCCGGCAGGCATCGGCCGGCAACGAGTAGAAAACGTCGCCGCTTCCGAAGAGGACCGGCTGCTGCTCGCGCGGCCCCTTGACCAGCGGCTCGATGTGCTCCGCGATAGGGATCGATCCGAGAACGGGCAGGCCGGTTGCATGGATCACTTCCTGCTCGGTCTCGACGATCTGCGTCATGTACTCGCGGAGCGTTGCGGCCCCGATGCCGAACCCGAGCCCGCCGACCAGCCCGAACAGAATCAGCTTCAGCGGTTGCCGGGGGCTAGGCTGCCGTGGAAGGTTCGCGAGGTCGATGACGTGGATGCTCCTGATTTGGCTCCGCTCGGTGATGCGAGCGGCGGTGAGCTTGTCCGACAGCATGTCCGTCAGCTTCGTCTGCGTCATGACGGCGCGCAGGAGCCCCGAGTACTCCTGCTCTCGGCCACTCATCGCCGAGAGTGACCTCCTGAGCCGGTTAGCCCGCTGCTGGAGAGTGTCTTCCTTGGCCTGGAGCGAGACGATCTCCACGTCGAGCGCTGCCATCTGCTTCGAGAGCTGGGCGTTCTCGACGGGCCTGAGCGGCACTTGCGCTCCCCCAGGCCGCGGCGATTGTTGCGGCTGCAGCGCAGCCGCCAAGCGCTGCTGCGTTTCCTGGATATCCGCTTGCGCGTTCTGAACGGATGGGTGCTGGTCCGTATACTTCTCGGTGAGGGCTGCAAGTTTTGTCTCGAGCTGCGCGAGGCGATCGCGTAGAGCTTGCACGCTTGGATCTGCAGCCAGCGTCATGCCCCCGGGCTTCTTTTTATCGCCCTTTAGATAGGCAAGCTTGTTCTCCGCGATCTCGCGATTTATCTGGAGGTCGTTGAGCTGGCTCTCGAGATTGGCGAGCGACGTTAGCTCGACCTTCGCCTCTTCGGGCAGCTTGAGGGTGCCCCCGTTCTTGGCCTGGTATTTGCGCAGTGCGTCTTCCGCCTCTGTCTGGTTCGCCTTCGCCTGCGACCAAAGGTTCTCGAGCAGGTCACGTGTGCCCCGCGCCTGCTGCCGCGCGAAAGAGCTGCTCTTGCTCAGGAGGACCTCGACATACGTGTTGGCAAGGTCCATCGCCACGCGAGGGCTGAAGGCGACCGCGGTGATCGTGACGGTGCCGTCCTTCCCCAGGACGAAGCTCATCCGCGCCTCTTGGAGCTCCCGAATCGCGACCTCGCTCGGGCTGTAAACGACGACCGCGCCTCCGGTGTAACGGCGGATACTGTTCATGACCGTCAGCAGGTAGTCGCGGAAGATAACGCGCCTGGAGAGCTCGTCGCGGCTCTCGTTCGGCAGAGCCTCCATGATCGCTTGAGCGAGCGACCGACTCCTCAGCAGCACGAGGTAGAGACTGCTGGCCTCCGACGAGGTGAAATCTCGGAGGAAACCGGCGTCGCTCGTTTCAGGCAAAATGAACAGCGTCGCCGATGCCTCGTAGAGGTTCTCCGTCGAGAGAATCACAATGACCATCGTCGGCAGGACGACGGCCAGGAAGCCGGCGAGGATGAGCCGCCAGCGCTGGATCGCTACCCGGCGTAGGAGGCGGACGTAGTCGACGGAGCTTGTTTTTGCTTCCATTCTCCGGATCCCTTCGTGAAAAGCACGATCTGGACGGTGTGGAGCAGGATCAGCATGTCGAGAAAGATCGACATGTTCTTGATGTAGTAGAGGTCGTATTCCAATTTGTCCCAGGTGTTCCCGACGGTCGCACCGTACTGGTTCTTGACCTGGGCCCAGCCCGTGATGCCCGGCTTGACCGCCAGTCGGTGAAGGTAGAGCGGCACCTTCGCCTTGAACTCCGGGACGAGTGCGACCCACTCGGGTCTCGGGCCGACCAAACTCATGTCGCCGAGAATGACGTTGAAAAGCTGCGGCAGCTCGTCCAGCCGCGTACGACGCAACAACCGTCCGACGCGTGTCACTCTCGGGTCGGGCGCATCCGGTGGCGGCGGGCTCGTATCGGCGTCGGCCCGCATCGACCGAAACTTGAGCATCCGAAAGACGCGCCCGAAGCGCCCGAGCCGATCTTGCCTGAAGAAGACCGGGCCCGGCGAGTCGAGCCGGACCGCGGCGGCGATCAGGAGCATGACGGGCGAACTGAGCACGACAACGCACAGGGAGACCAGGAGGTCGATCGTCCGCTTCGTCAGGACCGTGATGCGCGCGGGTTTGAAACCGTCGGCGAAGACCAGCCAGCTTGGTCTGAGATTGCCAACGGGAATCTTACCGGTGAGCTTCTCGTAGAAGTTGGGCCAATCCTCGATCTCCGTCCCCTGCAGCTTGGACTCGACGATCTCGCTGACCGGAAGTGTTCCGCGCCGTTCCTCGAGCGCGACAACGATCACATCCGGCCGTGTCACCTTCGACACCCAGTCGAGGTCCTCCAGGGTGCCGAGCGACCAGACGCCGTCGCTGCCATCGCCACCCCGCCCGTTGGCATCCAGCCGTCCCACTACCTCATAGGTGTGGCGCGACGCTCTGACGGTCGCGGCGATCATCTGGCTGACCTCACCTGAGCCGAGCAGCAGCACCTTGCGTCGCGCCCGGCTCTGAGCCGTGAGGCGACCATGGACCAGGCGCAGGAGGAAGCTCGCCGGGAACGCGGTAACGAACGAGAGGAGGAATGCCTTCCGGGCCAGCGTCAGGTGGAGGATGAAGTAGCCGAGCATCGCTATCACGAGATACGCGGCAACGAACGCGATTGTGAGACGCAGGAGCAGCTCGGCGCGGCCGTAGTCCTGCCGTGTGTCATAGAGCGCCGCGATGTGGGCCATGCTCAGGACCAGGGTCGTCAGAACCATCGACGGGGCGAAGCCGTCACCCCAGGCTGGGCGGATCACGTGGAATCCGACGAGCGGCAGAGCAAGGCCGAGGAAGACGGAGCCGAAGACGATTGCCGCTTCGCCCGCGGCGAGCGTGAGCAAGCGAGCCGGGACATAGTGTCCGAAAACGCGGGGCATTGGTCTAGAACCGCTCCACCGGGTGGGGCGCGATCAGTCCCTGGAGGTAGCGCGCCAGCGACTGGCGCAGGATCGGGTTCTTGGCGTAGACATAGACGAACGTGTTGTCCTGAACCGGGTAAGACTGGACCACCCCATACTCCTGGAGCTTCAGTAACGCTTCCTGGGTGGACGCGAGGTCACGTCCGATCCACCATTCCGCGATGCCACGCGCGGTGTCCGCCGCCTCACTGTTGCGCGTCAAGTACTGCACGATGTCGCGACAGACGAGATCGCGCGCCAAGAGATCGCGGATCGCTGTCGCCCTGCCGGAGGGGGGAACTGGCTTCACGGCGCAGGGTGAAGGTGGCACAAACGAGGCCAAGTCGTAATCGAGTCGTAACCTTCTGTGTTGTAAGCACTACCAAAGACTGGAGTCTTGCTGCTTCCAGGCGGTGTGCAAAATCTTGCGTGGTGCGCCCCGCAAAAATTGCGTACTTCGTAGAGCCTTACTTCATGGGGAAGGCTTAAATGGGGAAGCTTAGAAGATGAAGTTGAGGGAGGCCCTCACGCGATTTTCCCTGATTTCGCCGTCTACGTCATTCGAGGTGGTTCTCGAATAGGAGTAGTGCAGGCCCGTGCTGAGCCACCGAACTATTTGGAACGTCAGGCCGATCGACCCGACCAGCACCCTTTCAGTGCGCGTAGGGCTCGTGCCGACCGCGGTCGTCGTTGGAGTCCCACCGACCCCCGTGAACTCATTTTGGTGGTACGCAACGCTCGCTAGCCCGCTGAGCGACGGGGTAAACGAATAGGCCAGCGAGCCCGTGGCTCCTGTCGTCTTGACGACACCCTGGTTCTGTCCCCCATCGAAAGTCTCTGAGAGCCCGCGGACCACCGCCACGGTGGCCACGGCCTGGCCGAACCAGTACGCGAGGCTGCTCGACGTCGAAACGAAGGGATCGCGCTCGGTCGAGAGCTTGCTAACGCCGATACTGAGCCGGAATTCAATAAGCTTCGGGAGCGCGTAGTTATCGAAAAGGGAAACGTTCCACAGCTGGAAATTGGTCTCCGCATCGGGACCCCTCGCGTCTAGGGTCCTGAACGCATAGCCGCCGGAGACACCAGCGGTCATCCGCTGACTGATATCGCGCGAGAACGATCCGCTGAACCGATGCCCGTGGAGATCCGAGTCGCTGGCGCCTGTCGTCGCGTGCAGCGTCGTGCTCATCACGTATTCATAACCCACCGTCAAGGTGTGGATCTGATAGATCGAGGTCGAGATGTTTCCGCCGGCAAACTGAGTCGTCGTCTGAGGTCCGCTTTCGTCATCGAAATGGAGGAACCGATAGTACGGCGACGCGGTGACGTTGCCGATGACACTCCAATCGGCGCCGAGTGAGGCATTGCTGGTAGTGAACTTGCGGCGTTCCTGGCGCAGTCCGAGACTGTCGGCCTGAGACGGCTCATCGTTCTGACTCACGCCGCCCGCGAGGTTGAGCTTGAGACGTGGTGTCGCTTCCCACGAAAGTCGCCCGGCGAAGGTATTGAAGTAACCAGGCTCGTCGACGGCGGTGTCGTAAAATCCCGAGATCGTGTACGTCGCCTCGCCGGTGAGAAAGCCGGCATCCATCAGGACGTTCATCCCTGGCGACAGCATCGACCGGAAGTTGTCCTGGCGATTCGTGACGGTGCGGTTGAAGTTGTCGGTGTACTCCTCGGAGACCCCGATGAGTGGATGGAAATCGAAGAGCTGTACTGGCCGACGAGCCGCAGGGACTGGCACCGGGAACTCGGTCCGCGGAGCCGAAGGGATCGTTTGCGGTGGCGGGGTACGCAGGTTGAACTCATTGTCGGGGGTAGTCGTCGTCTGGCCCACGGCGACGGCTGGGGCCAAGAGCAGGAGCAAGAGCAGGAGCAGGAGCAAGAGCAGGAGTAGAACGCCTCTCATACCGCGCTAATCTATATCACTTAGCGGGTCGAAAAGCGCTTGGTTCTAAGGGGCTGCCGTTTTAGGCAGGAGACCCCGGTGCGCCCTTGGCGTGGCGTCGGCATCCCGATTGTAGGTCTTGAGCTTGTACTGAAGGGAACGGACGCTGATCTGAAGCAGTCGCGCTGCTTCCGTCCGGTTGCCATGAGCCTTCTGCAGGGTCCGGAGAACGTGGCGGCGCTCCACCTCGCTCAGCGGTAGGCCGGGCTCGAATTGTTGTCCCGCAGGGGCGGGGTGCGCCGAAGCCCCAAACGTGCTCGAGAAGTCGTCGATGACGAGGTCGCGCTCGACGAGCGTGTCACCTTCGGCGAGAACGACGGCCTGCTCGAGGAAATTCTCAAGTTGCCGGACGTTACCGGGCCAGGGAAGGGAGCTCAGACGAGCGAGGCTCGATGGCGCGATCTTCATGGCGGGCCTGCCATACGTGGCCGAGAACTTCCGCAGGAAGTGATTGATGAGGAGCGGTATGTCCTCCACTCGCTCGCGCAGCGCCGGGACGTTGATCATGAAGACGGCGACGCGGTAATAGAGATCGTCCCGGAACGTACCCCGTGCGACGGCCGTTTTGAGGTCCGTATGGGTCGCCGTGATGAGCCTGATATCCGTCCGGATGGGCTTCGACCCGCCCACCTTGAAGAACTCGCGCGCTTGAATGACGCGCAGAAGCTTGGCCTGAAGCGGCGGGCTCAACTCGCCGAGCTCGTCGATGAACAGCGTCCCGGTGTGGGCCAACGAGAAGACGCCTTCGCGGTGTTCGGTGGCGCCGGTAAACGCTCCTTTCACGTGGCCAAACAGGTGGCTTTCCATGAGACCTTCGGGAATCGTCGTACAGTCGAGCGTGATCAGCGGACGATCACGGCGTGGGCTCGCATAGTGGATGGCCCGCGCGATGAGCTCCTTGCCCGTGCCGCTCTCGCCGTGGATGCAGACGTTCACGTCGCCGGCCGCAACCTTGTCCATGCGTGCGAAGATGCTGCGCATTTGCGGCGACACGCCGATGATGCCGTGGTATTCCGATGCGGACGTTGTCGTTGTCGAAGGAGACCTCGTCCGGTTGATCGTCGTGCCGGGGACCGCCTTTCGCAAAATATCCTCGAGCAGAGTGGGCGAAGTGGGCAACGCGAAGCACTCTGCATTCGGAAGCTGGGTCAAATGTCGGATCCGCGAATCGGCCGGGTCGCCATCGACGAACGCCAGTAGGCGCCCCTGGTAGCCTGCGCGCTGCAGGCAGGTCGCGACCTCCCAACCCGTGAGATCGTTCGTCACGTTCACGATCATCAGGTCCGGCAAACCACTAGTTTCGAAGATGAGCGGAAGCTCGTGCAGCGAGCCAGCGAGCGACGTTTTCGCGTCCATCGAGAGCAACACTCGATGGGCTATCTCCGTCACAAACGTGGTTTCGTCTACGATAGTTACATGCATGGTTGTTCCTGTCAGGGTCTGGAGTCTGCCAGGCAATCGCCTTCGGATCAAGCGCGGTATTTCCCTGATAGGGGACTCATATGGCCGCTTAGAGCACTGCTTCAATCCGAACCAGTTAAGATCAGGTTGGGCTACGTCCCTTCAGGGCGGCTGCGACCTGCGAATCGTGACCGCCGAGCGCAGTGCGGCGATGCTCTCAGACGAGAGCGAGGCCGCCGGCTGCCGGCGGCGACGGCGGACGAGAAGAAGTCTGTTGGCACAGGACGGGGGACGGACAGTCCACTCTCGGACAAGCCGGGGTTGGCTTCCTGGCCGTTCGCGGCACGGTGCCTACTACGGGGTCGGATTACATCATCGACGAATCGTGATTTCCTGTGTCTTGCGGTTACCGACCGCATCCGTCGCTTCGACCTTGACCGTCACGACCTTGCGGTTGGGGAGTGGCTGGCTGAACTTGAGATTCGGTGACGTGGTCGCCAGTGTCAAATGCAGCTTGTTGTTGATGAAGACCTTGACGGTCGCGAGCTCTGTGTCGTCCGTCACGGTGATCGGCAGGGATCGATGTCGCCACGAGTGCGCGGAGCCGAAGACGATTTGCGGAGGAGGGGTGGCCCCCTCCCGCCCCATCAGCCTTGCGGCAGGTGTGGATGTCCCCGCGGCCGATGGGGATCTCCCCGCGGCCGATGGGGTCGCCGCGGTAGCCGGCGGTTGAGCCAGTGCGGGGTGGGTAGTGGCTCGATCGCGCATCGGGGCCGATGGCGTGATCACTGTAGCGGGCGGGACAGCCGCCGTCATCTGCGGGGTAACCGCTGCGGCAGGCGGCACAACCCCCGGCCGGATGGCCGCTGCGGCCGGCGCGGCCACGGCCGCGGATTGGGTAGTTGCTCCGGTCGATTGGGTGGCCGTCGCGGCCGGTTTGATGGACGTTGCGGCCGACGGAGCAGCCGTAGCGGCCGGTTGGCTAGCCGGGGCGATCGACTGGGTGACTGCTACCGGTAGGGCAGCCGCGGTAGCCGATGTGGGAGCCGTCGAGGCTTGCGGGCTTAGCACCGAAGCCGGTGGAGTTGGCTCACTCGTAGGTCCGAGGGTCAAGGCTGCGGTTGGCGTGCCTGTCGCGAGGAACGTATCGACGCTTGCGTTGGCCCTCGTCACCGGCGTGACGTAGTCACCATAATTGCGCTCCTCGCCGCCCGATGGGAAGCCCCATGCATCAGTGCCCCGCGCGGCTACCGCATCTTTGCCGTTGTAGGCGTTGTCATAAAAGGTGATCAGACCCCAGTTGACGCTCTCGCCCCAGTTGTCGAGCACTTCCCAATGCTTGAAACCGGCGAACGGGTAGAGCCCGCTCGAGGTCTTCTTGTTCAACAGATCCCTGATCGTCGTCGTGTACCAGGCGCCCCGCTCGACCTGCGTGTCGACCCCGAAGTCGGGGCCTTTGGGAGTGCGAAAAAGCGCTGAGTCCGCGTTCGCGGGGTTCCCGATCCAGCCGATCAGTGGACGGTCGCCTACGAGGGCCATTGTGCGGTCCAGAACCTCCTGGGTTCCCGCGGCCGCGTGGATCACGTCGCAGAATTCGCCCGCCGCCTTGAGAATCGGAGCGCGCGTGATCCCGCCCCACGCATTGAACGTTGACATCGAAAACATGAGGCGTCCTGGATAGCGCGCCCGGTAGTACGTCGTCATCTGACGGAAGTAGGTCCGCATGAAGTCGAGGAGGAAGCCGTCGAGGTCAGCTTTCACACCAGCCGTTGCCCCAGTGAACGCCCACCGGTCCTTGCCGATCCACGCGTTGCGGCCGCTCTCGTCGAGGAAGCCCTTTCCCATCGGCCAGCCGCCATCTGAGTCGAACGTCGTGTAGCTTGCGCCCCACGCGGTATTCAGCGCGGCAATCGTTCCATACTTGGTCTTCATTTGATCGCGGAAGGCGTACTTGGAATACACCTTGGGGTCTGTATAGGTCTTGCCGAGAAGGGGGTTCGCCGCGTGTGTCGGCGACGCGATGAGCACCGCACCACCGATGTGTGGGTGGAGGCGGCTGGCCGGGAGGTCGGGTCCTGGCCCCATCCCGAACATGTCGTCACTGTCACCAAGCGTGAGACCGATGAAGTAGTCGAGGTTGGGATCCGTGAGCGGTTTGACCTTCGTTGCATCCATCGACGCGGCCCACGCAGGATCGTACACGTCGAGCACTTGCCGGTCGCGGTAGTCCGGATACATCGCGGGGTCGGTCGCGGCATAGATGTTCTTGATCGTTCCCGCCGTCACTGCGTAGTACGCGGGGCGCTGGATCTGGGTAAACGCGACTTTCTCGCTGCCAGCGTTGCCGAAATCGTCGGCGATCGGGTAGGCAAGATTGTGCGAATAGTCGGCCACTGTGTTGAACGCCCAAGAGCGGACGCGCTTGACCGTATAGGCGAGCCAGGCGCCGCGGCTTCCTGCCTTTTCGATGGCTCGCTGATCATGGGTGTAGCCCGCGGGATAGCCTGGGAGCGTGATCACGGAGCCGCTGGTGTTGAGCGCGTACACGCCGCGGAGCCAGAAGGCGTTACCGGCAGGCGTGACGAATACGAGCCGACGCGTACCATCCGCCTGCGTGAGCGTCGCCACCGACCAACGGCCCGTGGGCGCGCCTGGAATCTTGAGCTCGGTAATGCCGCCATAGGGATCCGTCGCGGCGGCGGCGGGGATGCGTACGAGCGCGAGGAATGCGAGAATCGCAATACAGAGAATTGATCGACGCATTAGCCCCCCTGGGATCCTCGGGAGGGCGCCGCGCCCGTGATTGGATGGGCCCTCACCGCGGTCTTGTAGTCTGTCTGCAATGACTGTGCCCCGACTGCAATGACTGTGCCCCGACCTCCTCGTTCGTGAGGTTTGCGATTTAATCGCATCCAGCCGGAAGCTTAGCCACGACGGGATCCGTCTGATTGACAACGAGATCGTTGCAGAGTCGGCACAAGAATGCCAGGTCTGTCGTCAAAGACGCATAACACAATCTGCACCAACCCGACCAGCCGCAGATGTGACACCTCGCGACACTCTGGCGTCAGGATCTGGACTCCTCACTGGGAACCTGGTTTCGGGTTGTTCGATTACCAGTGAGACTAGCGAGGCTCGCCGATCGGTTCTCGCCGAGCGGGCGGCCGCGCGGTTGCCACCGACACGCTCGAGCGCGCAGTGGAGTCGACGTAAAGCGAGGGTACCGACCACCGACCACAACTTCCGCGGACGACACGACGACGATGCTAGTCTTGACACGCTAGGCGTAGAGATGAAGACGCGCTGTCCCAGGACCTGCCTCGTGATCGTGCTCCTCGTCGGAGCCTGCACCCAGGATCCGAACGTCAAGAAGCTCCAGTATCTGCAGCGCGGGATCGCCTATCACGGCGAGGGGAAGTACAACGAGGCGATCATCCAGCTGAAGAATGCTCTGCAGATTGACCCGAAGTTCGTGCCGGCTCTTCACGCCATCGGCCGCGCCTATCGGGCCAAGTCCTGGCATGTCGACGCGATGAGGGAGCTCAAGCGCGCGGTCGAGCTCGAGCCGGACGACGTCGCGGCGCGAGCCGACCTCGCCCAGGTCTACCTCGACCTCGAGGTCTGGAGCTCCGCGATCGAGCAGGCTGACGCAATTCGCGAGAAGGCCCCCGACAGCGCCGCCGAGCTCTACGTCAGGGGGACCGCCCTGAACGGGCAGAGCGACCCCGCGCAGGCCGTCAGGCTCTTGTCGAAGGCACTCACGCTCGGACCGCCGAAGCCAGAGCTCCAGAAGGCCTACGGAGACTCCCTCGCGGCGCTCGGACGTCCGGCGGAGGCTGAGAAGGCCTACCGCGCGGCGCTCGCGCAGCAGTCGAAGTACGGCGAGGCCCTGCTCGGGCTGGCGAGCCTGCTGTGGCGACAGGGAAAGCGTGACTCGGCGCTCGAGACGCTGAATCAAGCAAAGGCGGTCGCCCCGCAGAGCCCGAAGGTGGCGCTGGCTCTCAGCGATGTGCACACGGCGGAGGGTCAGCTCGCCGAGGCGATCACGGATCTCGAAGGCCTGCCGCGTCAGGCGTGGTCACCCCGCGTCGTGCTGGCGCTCGGCGGTCTCTATGTCAGGACGCAGCAGTTCGAGAAGGCGAATCTGACCCTGCGGCCGCTCGTCCAGGTGATGCCGGACGAACCGGTGGTGCGGTACCTCCTGGCGCACTCCGCGCTCGGTCTCAACCGCGCGGATGATGCCATCAGGGACTTCCAGATCGTCGCCGCACGTGCCCCCGACAACGCGCTGGTGCGCTACGGCCTCGGCAGCGCGTACCTGGCCGGTGGCCGCGCGCGCGAGGCCTTGCGCGAATTCGACGCCATCGCCAAGCCGATGGACAAGCTCGGCGACTATCACCTGCAGGTAGCGCGCGCCCATCTGCGGCTCGGAGACTTCGACCGGGCCGTGAAAGCCGCGCAGGTCGCCAGCGGGCTCATGCCCCAGAGCGCGCAGCCCTGGGGCGTCCTCGGGACGATCCACGTGGCCCGTGGCGACCTCAAGCGCGCCGAGGCGATGTACGCGAAGGCGGTCGAGGTCGATCCCAGCTTCGGCCCCGGACGCGTCGCGCTGGGCCACGTGTACAACATCGAGAAGAAGCCGCAAGAGGCGCTCGCTGAGTACGAGACCGCGCTACGCACCAATCCGAAGTACGTGCCCGCGCTCCGGGCGAAGATCGCGACGCTCGTCGAGCAGAAGCGGATCGACGAGGCTCTGGGCGTCGTGCAGGTGGCGCTGAAGGACGATCCGAAGAATGCCGAGCTGATCACGATCCTCGCGTCCCTGTACGACAAGAAGGGTGACCGGAAGAAGACCGAAGAGGAGCTGAAGCGTGCGGTCCAGACCGACGAGAAATATGTCCCGGCCCGCTTCATGCTGGCCCGGCTGCTGCTCGCCGACAAGCGTGAGGACGACGCGATCGCGCAGCTGCAGCGCATTCTCGCCGATCGGCCTGGCGACGTCGCCGCCACGCTCATGCTCACCAACATTCACGCCGCCCAGATCCGCTACGAGCAGGCGATCGCGATTCTCGAGCCGGCCGTCAAGGCCAGGTCGGCCGCCCGTGAGCTGACGCTCGCGCTCGGCGACCTCTACATCAAGCAGGCCCGATTCGACGACGCCGTGGCGCTGCTCTCTCCCATGGTGTCGGCGGATCCGAGCTTCGTGCAGCCACGGATTCTGCTCGGCCTCGGGTTCCTCGGCAAGTACAACACGGCTGAGGCGATCAAGCAGTTCGAACAGGTGAACCAGATCAATCCGAAGATCGCCGAGAGCCACTACTATCTGGCGCGAGCGTTACTGGCCCGGGGCGATGTGGACGGCGCCCGAAAGGCGTATCAGCAGGCGCTCGCGCTCGCGCCGGACTCGAAGGGGATTCGCATCGAGCTCGCCGCGCTGTCCGGCCAGAAACCGGACGACGCGCTGCTCGCCTCGCAGGTCGTCGAGCTCAAGGGCGCGCTCGACCGCGATCCCGGCAATATCGCCATCCGTCACGCGCTGGCGCGCGCGTACCTGTCGAGGAACCAGCGAAAAGAGGGCGAAGCCGAGTATCGGCGGATCCTCGCGGTCGCGCCCACGTTCGTTCCGGCGAATCTCGCCGTCGCGATGCTGCGGCTCCAGGACGGCAAGCTCGATGAGGCGGCCGATTTTCTCAAGGCAGTCGTCCGCACCGAGCCGCAGAATCTCCAGGCCAACCTGCTCCTCGGCGACTACTTCCGCGGAAAGGGCAACCTGGAGGCCGCGATCCAGCACCTGGAAACGGCCTACAAGGTGAGTCCCCCGAGCATCGAGCTGAAGCTCCGACTAGCCGCGCTGTATGCGCAGTCCGGCCGCATCGAGCAAGGGCTGGTGCTCGCGAGGGAGGTGACCACGAGCCAACCGAAACTGGCCGCTGGCCACTACGTCATGGGCCAGCTACAGCTGGAGCGCGGCGACCTCCAACAGGCTGCAGACGCGCTGAACACCGCGATCAGTCTGCAGCCCAACCTGGGTGCGGCATACTTCCTGCGTGGGACCGTGCACGAGCGGAAGGGCGAGCGCGATCGAGCCATCGTGGCGTACCGGAAAGCGCAGAGCCTGAGTCCGAAAAATCCCGCGGTCCTGAACAACCTTGCCTGGATCTATGCCTCTCGGTCGGAGAATCTGGAGGAGGCACTGTCGCTCGCGTTGGGTGCCCAGGAGCTCGCGCCCGATTCGCCCGCGATCCTCGACACCGTCGGCTTCGTGCACTACAAGCGCAAAGAGTACTCGAAGGCCGAGCCGGTTCTCAGGCGGGCGGCCGAGCTGGGCGCGAAGATGGCGCCGATCCACTATCACCTGGGCATGACGTACTACCGGCTGGGAAAACAGGAAGACGCGATCGCGTCGCTGAAACGCTCGCTCCAGCTGGACGGGCAGTTCTCCGATGCCGACGAGGCGCGTCGCGTACTGCGAGAGCTCGGCGCCTCCTGACGTAGGGCAAAAGCCGAGACAGATTTTGAGCTGCTGCGGAACTGGGCAGCTAGGGCCGCGACGAACGCAGGTCTAACCGAATCGCGTCGAAATGTTACAGGCTCATTGTGCGTCTGGCGCGACGGGCGAGCAGACCCAGACCTACGAGAGCAGCCCCCATGAGTAACAGCGAGCCGGGTTCCGGAACACTGCTACTCCCCGTGACCGAGACACTGTCAATGCCTGCCGCGGTGTTACTCGCATTGCCGCTTTGCTCGACAAGCGCGAAGCTCAGCGTATACGTCCCGGGTAGGAGACCAACGAGCGTCTGGCTGAACGGGTTTTGAACTAGCTGAGTGCTAGCGCTGCTGGCAGCGGCTACAAGTCGGAAGGGTGGAAGAGTCTTGCGAGAAAAGCGGTGTCGCATTGAGGAGTGCCGAAAAGGTATCGACCTGATTATTTTGCCCTTCGAACGGGGGCGGTCTCGCGTGCACACGCGGGACGGACGTCGCAGCGGGAGGCGATCGGCGGGACGCAGCCGCACGTAGCGCTTGCCCGTTTAGCCGGCGGCCTCGCACGCCGCGAGCCTCGCCGCATAGAAGCGCTGCTCGCGCGCGTTGTCCGTGAACTCGAGGGCGCGTCGATACTCCGCGGCCGCCTCCGTCCAGCGCCCGAGCCGGCGCAGGAAGTCCGCGCGGGCGGCGGGCAAGAGGTGATAGCCGCGGAGCGTCGCGGTATCAATGCCGTCGAGGGCGACGAGCCCGGCTGCGGGCCCGCGAGCGAAGCCGATCGCCACCGCGCGATTGAGCTCGACCACGGGAGAGGGTACGGCTTCCGCGAGTGCGCGGTAATGAGTCACGATCGCCTCCCAGTCCGTCGCGTCCCAGGATGCCGCACGTGCGTGGCAGGCGGCGATCGCGGCCTGAAGCTGATAGGGGCCCGCGCGCGAGACGGGGCCCGCACGCTCGAGCAGGACGAGGCCGCGCGTGATCCGCGCCCGATCCCAGCGTGAACGGTCCTGATCCGCGAGTAGCACCAGGTTGCCGTCGGCGTCGGCGCGCGTCGCGGCGCGCGAGGTCTGCAGCTCCATCAGCGCGACGAGCCCGAGCACCTCGGGCTCGACCGGCATCAGCTCGACCAGCATGTGCCCCAGCCGGATCGCCTCGTCGCACAGATCGAGACGCACGAGCGTGTCTCCGGTGTGCGCGGCATAGCCCTCGTTGAAGATCAGGTAGACCACCGCGAGCACGGCCGGCAGGCGCTCGGAGAGCTCGACGCCTTCGGGCACCTC
>Ga0209689_1000150_pt1 | contig 41226 bp, 33 predicted proteins | sample GraSoiAngelo_149_FD_187119 | JGI IMG/M metagenome (GOLD analysis project Ga0209689, IMG submission 187119) | Grasslands soil microbial communities from the Angelo Coastal Reserve, California, USA - 14_1009_09_30cm (SPAdes) (version 2) | ecosystem: Environmental > Terrestrial > Soil > Grasslands ... | reverse complement strand
CGGCGCATGTACTCGAGTGGACGCGAGTAGGTCTGTCCACGCGTCTGGACGGTTGGCGCGTGACTCACGCCAAGCCCAAGCAGGAAGCGACCGGGATACGCGTCGACCAGCGTGCGCGCTCCGTTCGCCATGGCCACGGGGTCGCGCGCCCAGATGTTGGCGATGCCGGTCGCGATGACGAGCTTCGTCGTTGCGCCGAGCAGGAGGCTCGCGTGCGCGAACGCCTCCTTACTGCCGAGGCTTTCCGGTATCCAGAGCGCTCGGAACCCGAGCGACTCAAGCGCGCGCACGTAGTCGCTCGCGCCCGCAGCCGACATTCGCTCGACATCGTGCGTCCATATGCCGACCGCTCCGAGGCGCTCGGCCCACCCGCGTGCCGTCTCGGTCACCGCGCGAAGCGTACCCGCGGTGCGTTCGCGAGGTCGAACTCGCTCATCCGCTCCGGACCGAGAGCGAGAAGCTTCTCGCGCGCGGCGGTCGCGTCGGCGATGAGCGCTGCGACATCGATGGTCTGGCAACTCGGTGCGAACGGGCGGAGACGCTCGAGACCCTCTTCGAGAAGCACTGACGCGCCGTGGAAGTTCCCTCGACGCCAGTGATGAAACCCGACGCCGACCTGGAGGATGCCGTGATAGAGATGGCGCACCGGCGGGGCGGTGTCCCGCCACAAAAGCTCGAGCGTTTCGTGCTGCTCGAAAAACTCTCCAGCATTGAATTGCTCTATCCCTCGGAGAAGCGCCGCCGGTGGCGGGTCGAAGCAACGAGCTCGCGCGGGCTCGTCGGGTGCGCCGGGAGGCTGCCGTTTTGGCGGACGCGCCGACTTGCGCGAGCGACTACTCGGCTCGGGCGTGCTCGGATCCGATGATCTTGCGATAGCGCAGCTCGTCCTCGACGAACTCGCGAACCAGATCGTTCTCGAACGCCTTGGGAAGATCATCCGGCCGCTCGGCGTAGGCGACCTTGATCCCCTCGTGCAGGTCATGCGCGGCGACCAGGTAACCCTTCGCGAGCTCGTAGAGCCGCGTGTATTGGAAATGCCACACCGGGCCCGTCTGACCGATCGTTCTGCCGGCAAAACGGATGACTCGCGGTTCCTCTCCGAGGATCTTCGCGTACTTGCCGATCTCGCGCTTCGCCGTGGCCCGTTCGTCGTCGGTGACGTCGGCCGGCAATGGGAACTCGGCGATTTCGCTACTCACGTGGCGCGATGATAGGCTGAGAAAACATCGCGCGATTTCTTCCACATGTGCGAACTGGAGAGCGAATCAGATATGGCCTATGTGATCACGGAACCGTGCATCGGCGTGAAGGACGCGTCATGCTTAGATGTGTGTCCGGTTGACTGCATATATACAACGGATGCAGACAACATGTACTTCATCCATCCCGATGAATGCATCGACTGCGGCGCCTGCGAATCGGTGTGTCCGGTGAGCGCGATCTTTCCGGAAGATGCGGTGCCCGACAAGTGGAAGAATTACATCGAGATCAACAAGAACTACTTCAACAAGTAACCTAGTAGGAGACCGGCGAAAAGGCGACGACCTCAGGGCCGTCGCTTCTTATTTCTCCTCGCCCGCGCATCCTCACGAACGCACGCGAGACATTGCCTCAGATGGTTCATTGGGTCCTGCTCGTGTGTTCCGCGCCCTTTGAAGGGCCGCAGCCGAGCGTTCCACTTGTCGTGACCCCGGAGGCAGTAACGCGCACCTGCGACTCCAAATGCAGGATTGCCGCGCGGCAGGTCTGGCTGACCGTGGATCGTCGCCATGACCCGCCGCGCCTGCATCCGTTTGACATCTCCGATGAATGGCCAAAGCAAATGCAACGCCGCTTGGACCTTGAGCGGGGTCACGACACGCCAGCGGCGGTACGGGGTCCACTCGGGTCCGTCCTGGCGGACGCCGGAGATGTTCCCTAGACCGCCCATCGCGGCCTTCAGTCGCAGAAGCTCAGGAGCGATCCCGATTTCCGCTGCCTGAGGGACGTAGAGAACAGGGTAGAAGTAGCCGGAGTGTGTCCGATGCTTCTCCAGGTAGGTTGATCCTTCACCGTCGAAGAAGCCGCCGGCCCACGCGAGCTCCTCGCTCATCGAACCGGGCCAGACCTGAGCAGGCAGAGGTCCACCTAGCGTCCGCTCGAACTCGGCGCGCTTGGCTGGGCAAAGCCATGGGCCGATCCGCTCGACAACGTGAAGAAGGTCCGGGCGTGAAGTGGCGTCCCAGTAGTAGAGAGGTTGCTTGCCCTCGACGATGACCGGACCATGAATTCGACCAACGCCGACGAGCCGCCTGAACTTCATGAGCACCTCGGGAACTCCGTCGAGGCTCGCCTGATTGATCCGCGAGTTCACGCCGCGCCGCTGGCGGTTCGCCCACCCCTCGCCGTCGAAGAATCCGGCGGCCCAGGCGAGGTCATGACTCTCCAACCACGAGATTTAGACAGAACGGGTCGTGCGTGTCTGTCCTCCAAACGTGCGAAGACGTCGTCAAAATGTGCGAACGCTGTCGCACAAATGTGCGCGAGGCCGGGCAGTGTGGCCCGGCCTCGCCGCGAGCTCGAGAGAGTCGGCTGGTTAGAACGCGATCGTCAACCACCTACTCCACTCATGGGATAGAACCGCAGCTGAAGCAGCTTGAGACCCTGGTTGTCGTAGTTCCAGAAGTAGTTCTGGAGGCAGGGGTCGAACAGACTCACTGTCGTGCTGGTGCACCCCGCGAGCGTCGCGTCCGCGGCGCTGAGGGTGAGCGTCAGAAGATAAGACGTGACGTTCTGGAATTTCGCGTTCTTGGTTCGCTCGAGCTTGAGCGTTGCGAGGGAGCAGACGACCTCTTGGGTCGTGACTCCGGTGAGGGGATCGATGACCGTCACGGTAGCGCAGGTCGTCATGTCGGCCTTTCCGCCCGGCTTGCCGAGCGCTCTGGCCCAGACCGTCCATGAGGTCGAGACGTCAGCGGGGAGCTGGAAGACGGCGCCGTTCTTGTCGGTCGCATTCGCATCCAACACCTGGAAGCTCCCGCCCACCGGAGCCGGGGCAAGGAGGATGGTGTTGACTTTGCTGATGTCAGCGAAGTTCTTGCCGATGATGTCGCCGGCTGAGCTACCGCCATAGAGCTGGACAAAGATGCGGTGCCCGTCGTTATTGTTCATGTCGGCAGTCTTGTCTTTCGGCACGCCGATGATGTTGAGGTTGTAGTGCGAGCCGTTGGGCGCGCCGTTGCCGGTGGTCGCAAGGCTGGCCGTGGCGATGGTCGCGGTCGTTGCGATGCTCGCGGTCGTGGTCGTCGCGGCTTGTTGGGTTGTCGTCAGGTTCGCGGTGACCGTCTTCGCGCCGCTGTCACTGGCAGCGGTCGTCACCGCTGGAGCGACGACGTACGCGCCGGCGACGACCGCCGGTGCGGAAGCGATCGTGATCGCGATGAGTGCGGATAGGACTCGTCCCACGAGAACCTCCCGCCCCTCTCCTCCCTATTACGAGCCGATCTGTTCGACCGTCAGACCCCTTTCCTCGCATCGGCTCGTCTGATTAACGTCGAGCAAGGCCCTCGCGCGGTAGGACTGTCGGTCACTTTGGGGCCGGACGATCAGCGCCGGATGTCGCGTCACAGACCGAACGAGACGGTATGGTCGCGTGACGAGACAACCCTAGTCTTCGATGAGCTTCCGGCCCGCGAATCCAGTTTCGACGTCGTGCCAGTAGCTGATGCGGTCGCCTTCGCCGAGCTTCCAGCAGAGCAAGACCTCGCGGCCGCGGCGCAGCGCGGGGAAGTCGATGAGCCCTTGATCGGGGTCCTTGACATCGACGCCGAGGTGCGCGATCTCGAGAAGGAGGGCGTTGATCTCCTTCGCAACGGGATCGGTGGGACGCCGGTCGTATGACGCTTTGCGTCGCTGAAGGTCTTCGAGGAGAGGACGCACTTTCGGGAGGAGCGCTTCGGCCTGAGTCCGGGTGAACGTCGGCATATGCTCGCGTTCGAGTATGGGGCTGGAGGGAGCATCGTGGCGACATACGTTCTTCTCACGAAGGTGACCGCGGCCGGCGTGAAGACGCTGCAATCGAACCCGCGGCGCATCAAGAAAGTCAACGAAGAGATCGAGGCCATGGGCGCGCGCGTCGTCGCGCAGTACGCGACGCTCGGTCGTTACGACTTCGTCAACATCGTCGAGGCGAAGGACAACGAGACCATCTCCCGGGTATCCGTTGGACTCGGAGCTCGCGGCACCGTACAGATCGAGACGCTGTCCGCCATTCCCATCGAGACGTTCATCCGCACCATCGGCAGGAAGAGCAAATAACGAGGACCACGGCGGCGAGCGCGTCGGCTAGCGAGGCCTGAGGGCCCTCCGCCACTTCGCCTCGTAGGGCTGCTGCCGTTCGGCGAGCGACTGGTAGATCGGGGCCGTCACCGGCTTCTCGGGGTGCGAGATGCGTCCGATGCGCTGGGTGAGCGCCGACGCGTCGAGAGTCACCATCGGCTCGTCACCGAGGGTCCGTGTGATCGCCGGTTTGCTAAATTTCATACCCACCGCAGACCTAACGTTATCCCCGCGTCGGCGTGTCTCCATAGCGCGTTCGGTCACCCGACCGGGTGGTGGCTTTCCCAGGACCATGCGGCCGCATCGGTGCCGACTACTGCAAACGCATGAGTGCCCATCCGCAACGCGCGGGTGCTACGCCGGAACTGGCTCCGAAAGGAGGTCGAGCGCCTTTCGAACCGGCGCGTCCATGGGGATTTCCGCGTCACGTGGCGCTTCGACTGACGTGTCGATGACGAGATCGCGCCCGAGCCGGTCGGCGAGCGTGCGACCGCACCGCTCGCCCACCTCCGAAACGTCCGCCGTCACACCGAGGCGCTGAAGAGAGGCGACCTCGTGCTGGAAGCCACAGGGAAGGACGCGATCGAACGCCGCAAGATCGGTCGACACGTTGAGCGCAAACCCGTGCGTCGTCACGCCGCGCGACACGCGCACGCCGATCGCGCCGATCTTCGCGGGCCGGCCGTCCGGCAGATCGACCCACACTCCGGTCTTGCCACGCTCGGTGCGCGACGCGACCCCGTAGCTTGTGAGCGCGTCGCGCAGGGCCTCTTCGATGGCGCGGACGTAGCCCACGAGGTCGGCGCCCTCGGCAAACGCGGTGATCGGATAACCGACGAGCTGGCCGGGGCCGTGGTAGGTGATATCGCCACCGCGGTCGACGCGATAGACGGAGGCACCCGCAGCACGGAGAACTTCTAGACCCACGAGAAGGTGGTCCGTCGTTCCTCGCCGTCCGATCGTGTACACGGGATCGTGCTCGAGCAGCAGGAGCCGCTCGGTGCCGCCGTCGCGCACGCGTGTCGCGACCGCCTCCTGCATTCGCCACGCGTCCACATAGGGGACACGCCCGAGCCAAGTCGCGTGCAACGATCTACCCAAGGCCGACGTGTCGCTCCGCGTGATACGAAGAACGGACGAGCGGTCCCGACTCGACATGGCGGAAGCCCATCGTCATCCCCTCGTCGTGAAGAGCCGCGAACTCCGCGGGCGTCCAGTAGCGCTCGATCGGAAGATGCATCGGCGACGGTCGGAGATACTGGCCGACCGTCAGGACATTGGTCCCCTGCGCCGCGATGTCGCGCATCGTCGCGACCACCTCTTCGTGCGTCTCGCCGAGGCCCACCATGATGCCGCTCTTGCAAACGAGATCCGGCGCATGCTCCTTCGTGCGGCGGAGCACCTCGAGCGATCGCGGATACCGTGCCTGGGGTCGCACGCGCGGATACAGGCGCTCGACCGTCTCAACATTGTGGTTCAGGATCTCAGGCCGCTCGGCGAGTACCGCGTCGAGAGCGGCGGGGTCGCCGACGAAGTCGGGGATGAGCACCTCCACCGTCGTCCCCGGTGACTGCACGCGGATCTCGCGGATGGTCGCGGCGAAGAGCGACGCGCCGCCATCGGGGAGCTCGTCACGGTTCACACTGGTCACGACGGCGTGTCCGAGGGCCATCTGCGCGACCGCCGCGCCAACCCGGGCGGGCTCGTCGAGATCGACGACTCCCGGACGACCCGTCTTCACCGCGCAGAAGCCGCACGAGCGCGTGCAGGTGTCGCCCAGGATCATGAATGTCGCTGTGCCCGCGCCCCAGCACTCGGCCATGTTCGGGCAGTGGGCCTCCTCACAGACCGTGTGGAGCGACTTCGACCGCATGAGACGGCGGAGGTTCTCGTACTCCGGGCCCATCGGAAGACGGACCTTGAGCCAATCGGGGCGTGCGCGGTCGATCGGGACGACGGTGTTTGCCGCGCTGCGCCCTCGCGAGCGCGGCCGCTCGACCTCGCCGGGCATCTCGAACTTGATCGGCGCGAGCTCCCCCATTAGTACACCGGGACCGACGTGCCCGTGGTCTGAAGCCAGTCACGCACGGCGGTGAGGAACCGCGCTGCCGTCGACCCATCAACGACGCGGTGGTCGAAGCCGATGACGATGTTCATCATCTGCCGGATCGCGATCGCGTCTTCGTCGGTCACCACGAGCCGCTTGCGGATCGATTCCGACGAGAGGATCGCGGCTTGGCCGGGCGGCACGATCGGGCTCGAGACGACCGTCCCTAGCGGACCGGTGTTGTTGAGCGTGAAGGTGCCGCCGGAAAGGTCGTCCAGGGTGAGCCGCCGCGCCTTCGCGCGATCGACGACGTCGCGGATGGAACGCATCAGACCCGCGAGGCTCTTGCCGTCGGCGTCTTTGATGACCGGCACGATGAGGCCGTCCTCCCCGAGGGCGACCGCGTAGCCCAGATTGAGCTCGCGGTGGCGGATGAGTCCCTGATCGGTCCAGCTCGAGTTGACGGACGGCACCGTGCGGAGCGCCTCCACGACGGCTTTCGCGATGAACGCGGCGGGCGACAGGTCGAAGCCTTCGCGCTCCTGGAATTCGCCTCTGACGCGCTCGCGGTAGCGCATGAGGTCGGTCATGTCGACCTCCATGACGGCGTGCGCGTGCGGAGCGCTCCACGCCTGGACCATGTTGTTCGCGATCGCGCGCCGCATCTGTGAGAGCGGCACGAGCTCGTCCCCGGAGAGCGAGGGAACCGGTGCCTGGCGCACGGGAGCCGATTGCGATTGCGCCTGCGGCTGTGCCTGAACGACGCGAGTCGCAGGCTGCTGCCGCGACGACTGTCGCTGCGCGATGAAGTCTTCGACATCCTTGCGCGACACGCGCCCACCGAGACCGGTGCCTTCGATCTGCGAGATGTCGACGCCCTGCTCGCTCGCGAGCTTCCTTACCGCAGGAGTGGCCCTGACATCGGATAGATCGGGACGCTCCGCGGTGGCGGTGGCCGCCGCCGAGGGTTGAGGCGCGGGGGACGGACTTTGAGGTGGCGGCGGCGCGGCGCGAGTTGGTGCGGGCGCGGCCCCCTCAGGCGCCGAGGGCCCCCGCCCGGCGGGGGCGCCCGGGCCCTGCGGGGCCTGGGCTCCGCCGGGTTGAGAGGGTTTCGGCGCCTGGGGGGCCGCAGCCTGCGGCTGCGGCTGCTGCGATGCGCGCTGCGGCGCCGCCGGCGCAGAGGGCTGGGCCGTGGCTTCTCCATCGGCGGTGTCGAAGACGGCGAGGAGCGTCCCGATCGGGACGGTTTGGCCCTCCTCGACCTTGACCTCCTTGAGGGTGCCAGCGACAGGCGACGGGATCTCGGTGTTCACCTTGTCGGTCTGCACCTCGACGAGCAGGTCGTATTTGTTCACTTTGTCGCCGGGCTGCTTGAGCCACTTCCCGATCGTGCCTTCGGTGACGGACTCGCCGAGCTTGGGCATCTTCAGCTCAAAAGCCATTGCACTCCCCTAGTACGCGGCCAGCTCGCGCATCTTGGCCGCGATCTTCGCCGGGTCGGGCATGAACCAGTCTTCCTGTGGTTTGTTGTACGGCATCGCGGGAACCTCTGGACCTCCGATGCGCATGACCGGAGCATCCAGGTCGCTGAACGCCTCCTCGGCGATCAGCGCCGCGATCTCGGCGCCGGCGCCGAACATCCGATTATCTTCATAAACAACCAAACATTTTCCGGTCTTCCGCGCTTCCCGCAGGATGGTTTCGACGTCGAGGGGCCGCAGGCTGCGGATATCCACGATATTCACCGAGAGGCCCTCAGCCGCCAGGGTTTCGGCCGCGGCGAGCGCGTGATGCAGCATGAGTCCGTAGGCGTAGACAGTGATGTCTGTGCCTTCGCGCTTCACGTCTGCGGGGCCGAGGGGCACCGTGTAGTCGCCATCGGGGACTTCGCCCTTGACCGAACGGTAGGTCGCCTTGTGCTCGAGGAAGATCACCGGATCAGGATCGCGGATCGCACTCCGCAGCATGCCGGTGATGTCGTACGGCGTCGACGGCACGACGACCTTGAGCCCGGGGACGTGCGCGTAGAAGGCCTCGACCGATTGCGAGTGGTAGAGCGCTCCATGGATTGCCCCGCCCCAGGGCATGCGGATCACCATCGGGACCCCCCACGCGCCGTTCGACCGATAGCGCATACGGGCGGCCTCGTCGACGATCTGCTCGAAGGCCGGCGCGCTGAAATCCGCGAACTGCATCTCGGCGATCGGCACGAGGCCACCGAGCGCGGCGCCGATGGCGACGCCAACGATGCTCGATTCGGCGACTGGCGTGTCGATGACCCGATCGGCACCGAACTCTTCGATGAAACCGTCCGAGACGCGGAAAACCCCGCCGCGCACGCCGACGTCTTCGCCCAAGAGGATGAGCCGTTCGTCGCGTCTGAACTCGCTCTGGAGCGTGTCGTGTACCGCTTGGACATTGGTCTTGATCACGAGCGCCGCTCCGGCATGATCGGCGGGAACTCGTCGGGCCGGCGCTCGCGCATGATCGCGTAGACCGCTTCGAAGATATCGTCGCGGTTCGGCTTCGAGAAATAGTCTCCATCGTTGCCGACGGCCACACGGTTCGCGGTTCCGGTGAGCGTTCGGGGCCCCACCTCAAGGTGATCGATCGCCCGCTGGGTCTCGACGACCTCGCGAACAATGTATGCCGACGCGCCGCCCGGGACGTCCTCGTCTACGACGAGCAGGGCGCCGGTCTTCTCGACCGATTCGGCGATGGCGTGATCGCGATCGAACGGGAGCAGCGTCTGCACATCGATGATCTCCGTCTCGATACCCACGCCCGCGAGATCCTCCGCGGCTTCCATCGCGATCCGGCATAGGGCGCCGTACGTCACAACCGTGACGTCCGAGCCTCGGCGGATCGTTTCGGTGACGCCGAGCGGGATCGTGAACTCGCCGACGTTTTCCGGCAGACGCTCCTTGAGGCGATAGCCCGACAGGACCTCGATGAGAAGTGCCGGATCATCGCCTCGCAAGAGGGTGTTGTAGAGGCCGGCCGCGCGCGTCATGTCGCGCGGCACCGCGACGTGGAGGCCGCGCAATGACGAAATGATCGTCGCCATCGGCGACCCCGTGTGCCAGATGCCCTGCAGCCGGTGGCCTTTGGTGCGGATGAGCACGGGCGCCTTCTGTCCGCCGCCGGTGCGCCAGTGCAGCGTCGCGAGGTCGTCGGAGGCGAGCTCGAGCGCGTACAGCAGATAGTCGACGTACTGGATATCCACGACTGGCCGGAGTCCTCTCAGGGCTGCACCGATCCCCTGCCCGAGGATCGTCGCCTCGCGGATGCCGGTATCGATGACGCGCTGCTCGCCGTGCTTCGCCTGCAGTCCCTCGAAGACGAGGTTGACGTCGCCGAGCTTTCCGATGTCCTCGCCGAGGATGAGGATCCGCGGGTCGCGCTCGAGGTTCGCGTCGAAGCACCGCAGGAGCACCATCCGGCCGTCCACCATCTCGGCGTCGTTGGGGTACGCCGGGCCGACCCAGCCGATCCGGAGCGGAGACTCCGCCGACCGGCTGTAGAGGTGCGAGTTGAAGAGCTCGTCGTTGTGCTTCGCATACGACTCGGCGAATGCGGCGAGGTCATCACGCGCGGATCCCGCGCGGCCTCGGAGCGCGGCGAGCGCCCGGCGTGCCGTCGATGCGATGAGCCGCCGGCTCGGAGGATCAGTGGTGCGCAGCTCCTCGACGAGCGCCTCGAGGGCGGCCTGGTCCTCCGCGGCCGCCGCCTCGAGGACCGTCAGGGCCTGCTCGCGCTCAGCGTGGATCGGAGCCTGATACGCGTCCCAGGCTTCCTCGCGGATGCGCTCGACGTCGATGCGGCTCGCCCGCTCGAGCTCGTCAAGGGAGGTCGCATCCGCCATCTCTTCGCGAATGAGCCACTCGCGCATACGGCGGATTGGATCGAACTCAATCTCGAAGCGCAGTCGCTCCTTTGACTTGTAGCGCTCGTGCGAACCGCTCGTCGAGTGTCCCTGCGGTTGCGTCATCTCGGTCACGTGAATGACAGCGGGGATGTGCTCGCGGCGGGCACGCTCGGCCGCGATCTGGTAGACGTCGCAGCACGCGACGTAGTCGTGGCCCTTTACGGTATACAGCTCGATGCCCGTGCCCTCGCGCTGCCGGCGGAAGCCCTCGAGCACGGCGGAGATCGAGGCCTTCGTCGTCTGAAACTCGTTCGGCACCGAGATCCCATAGCCGTCGTCCCACACCGAGATGACCAGAGGGATCTGCAGGACTCCCGCGGCGTTCAGGCTCTCCCAGAACACACCCTCGCTGGTCCCCGCGTTCCCGATCGTGGCGAAGCAGACCTCCTCGCCGCCGCGCGAGAAGCCGCGCGCGACCGATCGCGCGGCCGGCGACTCGCGGTAGAGCCGCGATGCCCACGCCAGGCCCACCGAACGAGGCATCTGCGCAGCCACGGGGGAAAGTTCCGACGCGGACTGCCCCGTCGCGAGTAGGTCTTTGAAGCGCCCGCGCTCGTCCAGGGTGCGCGTCGCAAAGTGGCTCAGCATCTGGCGGCCGGCGGAGTTGGGGTCGCGGACGACGTCAGGATCCGCGTAGAGCTGCGCGAAGTATTGCGAAAGATCGGCCAGGCCGACCGCGAACATGAAGGTCTGGTCGCGGTAGTACCCGGACCGCCAGTCGCCCGGCCGGAAGGCGTGTGCCATTCCCAGCTGGGCGATCTCTTTCCCTTCGCCGGAGATGCCAAAGGGCGCCTTTCCGACGAGGACCTCTCGCCTCGACAGCTCGCTCGCCGCGCGGCTGCGCACGGCGAGGCGGTAGTCGGCGAGAACGTCCTGAGCGCTGAGGCGGAGCTTCGCTTTAGGAGTGGTGACCGCGATGTCGGGGCGGGTGCCCGTCTTCATCCACGTTCAATGGTGCCAGTTCCGGGCCACTAGGCCGCCGCGGCTTGCTCCGCGCGGTCAAGGAACGGAAGTGTCGCGGCGAGGAACTCGTCCGGTCGCTCCGCTTGGGGCATATGGCCACAGTGGTCGATCAGCGCGACCTGCGCCTGCCGTAGCGTGGCGTGCACGTCGGCGAGATGCCGTAGCGGAAGTACGAAGTCCTCGCGACCCCACACCACCAGGGCCGGGCCGGTATAGAGCGCGGATCGCGCCACCCAGGCGTCTCGCAATGAGCGCCGCACGCCGCGGATGCCCACCCCCGCGGAGAGCGCCCGCACGAATTCCGGGAATGAGCTGTTGCCGTATCGCTCCGCTTCCTCGTAGAGCTCGGGCGTGATGCGTCCGGCGTCGTAAAAGCACGTGCGGAGCACGTTGCGCGCGGCGCCGCGAGGTCGGGGGAGCCGCGCGACGAGACCGAACCCAGGCAGCGAGCACGCCCGCAGGAAGAACGCGACGTCGCGCCCGAGACCGCCTGGGGCGACGAGGACGATCGAGCGTGTCCTCATCGGCGCGGTCACGGCCGTCATGTATGCGATCGCACCACCCATCGAGTTCCCGGCGATGTGCGCGCGTTCGATCCCGAGAACATCCATTGCGGCGATGACGAAGCGCGGGTAGAACGCTTCCTCGGGCCCGAAGTAACGGACACGGCGAGGCGCTTCACTCTGCCCAAAGCCTGGAAGGTCAAGCGCGATGACCTGACGTCCGGTCGAGGCGAGGGCAGGCATCACCGGTCGCCAGTTCTCAGCCCAGCCACCGACTCCGTGAACGAGCACGATCGGCTCCCGACCGTTGCCACCGTCCTCGACGAGAACGCGTGTCCGCAGACCTTCGACCGTGATCGTGCGTGGCTCCATCTCTGGCTATCCTGCTCCCCGACATGCTTTTCTACTACCTCTGCACGATCGGCGAAAAGCTGCACCGAGAAGCGTATCCCCAAGGCGCCCAGTCGAAGGATGCCGATGTCTACAAGTGGGTCTTACTTCACTCCGGTTCGCCGGCGGTCTGTCAACGAGAGCACCCCGCCGAGCACCGCTGGCGTCCGGACGAAGGCGGGGACGAGGAGCGCGTCGTCCGCAGTTATGCCGTGCTGCAGTGGGACAAAGAGGGCTTCGAGTTCGCGAAGACAAAGCCGGACGTCGGCGAGCGCTTCGATTCGCGCTGGGGACCGTCGCTCGTCGTCGAGCGCTCGGACGACCCGACCACCGGCACGTACCTTCTGCTGCGGATCTTTCCTCACGGGTACGGGGGCAAGCCGGGCGAGCTCGGCCTCGAGCGGCACGACACGCCCAGGGAGCTCGTCGGCAAGGTCTGACTAGCCGACGTGCCGGCGATGCTCGACGTGATGCACGTGCTCATGCGCGTCCTCCGCAACCCTCGGCGGATAGAAGAGTCCGGCCACGTAGAGCTTCGTCGGCGCCTGCGCGTACGCCGAGAGCAAAAGATGCACGTCGTAGCGCTCGGCGAGGCCCGCGCCCCACGTTTCGCGGAACTTCGTCGCCCACGAGGGCCCGTAGCGAGAACGCGTCGCCTGCGCGAGCGAGTGCAGCTCCCAGTCGAGCACCGGGAGCTCGTGCGTCGTATCGCACTCGTCGCTCGCGCAGCGAAAGCGGAGGCGAAGCGGGAGCTGGACGACATCGATGTCCGGCTCTGGCCGCACGAACCCCATCGTCGATGACCGCGCGCGCGAGAGCTCGAGTAGCGCTTCGACCGAACCGCGGAGGTGCGGCCGCACGAACGGCCATCTGAGGCGCCACCCATCTTTCGCGTCGACATATCCCGTCGGGATGATCTCTCCCTGCACGGTGTGGGTCTCCGGCCGGGGATCGCGCTCGTCGCGCGAAGCACCGAGCTGGAGCCACGACCAGCGCTGGACCGGTGGATCCGTATCCGCGCCCTTCCACGGAAACGGCGCGAGGCGTAGGAGCGCGCCGCTCGCGCGGTCCTGCGCGATGACGCCCGGTCGCTCCACTGGAAACTCGTTCGCTGCGATCGTCTTCGCGAGCACGAGGACGTCACGCTCGGTCCCGGTCTCCATTGCCATGAAGCCAGAATAGGGGCGCCGATGCTCGACGGACTGCGTCGTGAATTCCCCGAAGTCATCACGTTCGCGCGCGCCTTACCGCATCCACGTGTCGCGCGCGCATCGCCCTTTTGGTCGGTGATGGCGGCTTTCGGCGCGGGATTCTTCGCATCGGGGATCGTCACGATCCTGGTCTCGCTGCTTTTTCGATTGACGACCCGCGAGACACCCCTCCCCGCCCCGTTCGAGCTCGCGGGCCTCGCGGGGACCGCCGCGGCGCTCGCAGTCGCGCGGGTCGGCGGTGGGCGGACCGCAGTGGCTGGCTACTTGGTAGTCCTGGCCCTCGAGAGGCTTCTCGGTCTGCCGGGTCAGCTCCGCTTCTGTGGCGAGTTCGGCGGATTTGCAGTCTTAGGAGGGCAGCTCTGCTCCGTCGGGGGCTACTTGATCGCGCTCTGGCCGCAACTACTTGGCGTGGCCGTCGCGATCGCACTGGCTCGGTGGCTACGCACCGGCCCGGGCGACCGCAATCCAACACTCGAGGCGGCCGGGATCTATGCGCTCGTGCAGACCCTCGGCGGCACATTCCTCAACTTGATCCTCGGACCCGCCACGGTTGGGTCTCCCGTGTGGCCCATCTCTTTTCTGCTGCTGGCCATCGCAGGAGGGGCCGCCGTGGGATACACGGTCGTTCGCCGAGCAACGCGAAAGCCGCGGACGCTCGGGATCGTCGTGCTGGTGATCGCCGCCGAGTTCGCGCTCCTTTCGCTACCGCCTCTCGTGAGCCAGCTCGCCCAGGCGCGCGGCACGAACCTCATCGGGCCTGTCGAGCTGCTCGCGTATTTTTCGCCGGTGTTCGCGATCGGCGCCGCGACGATCGTCCTCTACATGGCGGCGGTACGAAGGATCGACACCATGGCCCGATGAACACCGTTTCGCCTTCGGACAAGATGAAGGCGTCGAGGGGGATACGCCTCGACGCCGTCGATAAAGCCCGATCGTTTTGCAGTGTTAGTGCACTACGACGTTACCCCCGGCGAGTAGCTGTTCGGCGGTTGTAGCGCCGGTCCAGTTGCTCGAGAACATGAGCGCGTTGTTCTTGTCGTAGACCGTGAAGCCGATCGTGTCGGATGAGCCGGGCTCGCCCTGATCGTGCATGTTCATCTGGATCGTCGCGTTGCCCTCGACGGAGATTGGCAGCAGCGGATTCGTGATGTCCTGTACAGACGCTTTTGCGACGAACTGTGCCGTGCAGGGCGCGTTGATGCACGGCAGCGGTTGAACGCCGAGTGACGTGATCGACGTGCTCTTGATTTGGTAGACGCGGCCGCCATGGCGGACGATGACATTCACGTGCCCCTGGAGGTTCGTCCCGCTCTGGTTGAACTTCACGTTGAATCCGAAGTTACTCCGCGTACCCAGGTCCCCCGAGATCGTCCCGCTCGAGCTGCTCTCGACGAGGTACCCGCCACCTGTGATGAAGTTAGTCAACGGCTTCGAGACCGTGACCACTGCGTCCTCGGAAGAGTCGTCGCGGAAATAGTTGCCGCCGACCATGATGCCGACCGTGTACTGGGCGCTGTCGGCGCTGCCAAGCGACGCGGACCAATTGCATGTGGCGGTCGCCGTCTTCGTGTCGGACTGCGAAATCAATGCAAGGCTCGCCGTGCAGAGCAGGGCGTTCGCGGAATCTCGGTTCACGAACTTCACGGTCGCCGTCCTGATGTCACCGGCAAAAGCGTCGTAAGCGGTGTCGCCGGTGACCGCTGTGATGTCCTGGATCGTCGCGCGGAGCGTCAGCGTCACGGTCCCGCTGGTCGCTGAGGCCGTCGCCGCGAAGGTAGGTCCGGTATAGGTGTCCCGCGCGTCCTCTTGGGTTACCGTCAGCGTCCCATTCACGAACGCGAGGCTGTAGTTCCCCGAAGCGAGCGTTCCGAGGGCGGCCGTGATCGTATATGTGCCGACGTTACTCGCCGAGTTCGCGGTCGTCGTGAGGCTTGGGCTGCCGGTCAGATCGTTCAAAGGAGGTGTGTCGCCGTTCTTGAATCCCGTGTAAGTCGCCGTAAATGTGGGATTCGGATCACTGTATTGCCTGCTCTTGCTGTCGGCGGTAATTGTCAGGGTGGCTTTCGTGATGCTGAAATTGGCGCCGACATAGGTCAGGGTGTAGTTGGAGCTGAGGGCGACGGTGCCCTGGCCGATCGCGTAGACGCCCACATTCTCGCCCGCGGCGCGACTCAGCGCTCCGCTGAAGGTGTCGCCGAGCGCCAGCGAGCCGCTGGTGATGTGGTAGGTGAAAGACAGCGGATCGGCGTTGCCGTAGACCTTGGTCTGGCCGGCATCGGCGGTCACAGTTATTGGTCGCCTGGTGACGTTGGCGGTCGTCGCGGCGGTGGTGTTGGTGAGGTTGTAGTTCGCGGCGTCGGTGCCGGCGATCGAGATCCCGCTCACAGAGACGGCCTTGCCGGTGCCGACGTTCTTGTCAGCGAAGCTGGCCGCCGTGTAGCTGTCGGTGAAGACGTCACCGGCGACGCGGTTGTCAGTGAGGGTGACCGTGACGACCGTGGCGCCGTCGTAGACCTTGTTCATCCCGGTGGCCGTGACCGTCAGGTCGCGCCGCGTGATGTTGGCGGTCGTCGCGGCGGAGGTGTTGGCGAGGCTGTAGTTGGCGGCGTCGGTGCCGGCGATCGAGGTGCCGCTGACCGAGACGGCCTTGGCCGTGCCGACGTTCTTGTCGGCGAAGCTCGCCGCGGTGTAGCTCGTGCTGACGACGTCACCGCTGACCCGGTCGTCGCTCAGCATGACCGCGGCCGCGGTGGTGCCGTCGTAGATCTTGTTCGTTCCGGTGGCGCCGACGTGCAGCAGCCGAGCGGTGATGTCCGCGGTGGTCGTGGCGGTGATGTTAAAGGTGTAGTTGGCGGCGTCGGTGCCGCTGATCGAGATCCCGCTGACCGAGACCGTCTTGGTGGTGGCGACGTTTTTGTTCGCGAAGGTGGCACTGGTGTAGCCGCGGGTGAAGACATCACCCGAGACCCGGTTGTCGGAAAGCGTCACCGTGGCCGCGGTCGTGCCGTCGTAGGTTTTGTTCACCCCGGTGGCGCTCAGGGTGAGCGCCCGGGCGGTGATGTCCGCGGTGGTCGCGGCGGTCGTCGAGCTGAGCGCGTAGTTGTCTTTGTCGGTGCCGGTCAGCGCGATGCCGCTGGCAGTGACCGTCTTGCCGGTGCTGACGTTCTTGCTAGCGAAGCTGAGCGAGCTGGCGCTGAAGTCGAGGCCATCACCATTGACCTTTGAGGCGATCGTCCTGGTCAGGAAGCTCGCGGTCGCATTGCCGTCGTAGACCTTGTTGTTCGCGGTGAAGGTAGCCGCGGCGGGCTTGGCGGTGATGTCCGCGGTGGTCGTGGCGGTGGCGTTGAAGGTGTAGTTGGCGGCGTCGGTGCCGCTGATCGAGATCCCGCTCACCGAGACCGTCTTGGCGGCGCCGACGTTCTTGTTGGCGAAGGTGGCACTGGTGTAGCTGTCGGTGAAGACGTCGCCCGAGACCCGGTTGTCGGAGAGCGTCACCGTGGCGGCGGTCGTGCCGTCGTAAACCCGGCTTACCCCAACGGCCGAGACCGTAAGGGCCCGCACGGCGATGTCGGCGCTGGTCGAGGCGGTGGCATTGAAGATGTAGTTCGCGGCGTCGGTCCCGCTGATCGAGATGCCGGAAACCGCGACCGCCTTGCCGGTGCCGACATTCTTGTTATTGAAGGCGGCACCGGCGTAGCTCGTGCTGAAGACGTCACCGGCGACGCGGTTATCGCTGAGCGTCACGGTGGCCGCGGTGGTGCCGTCGTAGATCTTGCTGATGCCCTGCGCCGACACGGTGAGCGCCCGGGCGGAGATGTCGGCGGTGGTCGTGGCGGTGATGTTGAAGGTGTAGTTCCCGGCGTCGGTCCCGCTGATGGAGATGTCGGAGACCGCGACCGCCTTGGCGGTGCCGACGTTCTTGTCGGCGAAGCTCGCCGCGGCGTAGCTCGTGCTGAAGACGTCGCCGGCGACGCGGTTGTCGCTGAGCGTGACCGTAGCCGCAGTGGTGCCGTCGTAGACCTTGTTGATGCCCTGCGCCGACACGGTGAGCGCCCTGGGCGTGATGTTGGCGGTCGTCGTGGCAGTGGTGTTGAAGGTGTAGTTCGCGGCGTCGGCGCCGGAGATCACGATGCCGCTCACCGAGACGGCCTTGGCCATGCCGACGTTCTTGTCGGCGAAGGTGGCACTGGTGTAGCTCGTGCTGAAGACGTCACCCGCGACTCGGTCGTCGCTCAAGGTGACCGTCGCGGCGGTCGTGCCGTCGTAGGTCTTGTTGATGCCGTGCGCCGAGACCGTGAGCCCTCGCGCATTGATGTCGGCGCTGGTCAATGCGGTGGTGTTGAAGGTGTAGTTGCCGGCATCGGTCCCGCTGATGGAGATGCCGGAGACCGCGACCGCCTTACCGGTGCCGACATTCTTGTTGTTGAAGGTGGCACCGGTGTACGTGTCGGCGAACACATCTCCTGACACCCGGTCGTCGCTCAGCGTGACCGTGGCCGTCGTGCCGCCGTCGTAGACCTTGTTCACCCCGGTGGCGGTCACGTGGAGGGTCCTAGCGGTGATGTCGGCGCTGGCCGTCGCGGTGGTATTGAAGGTGTAGTTGCCCGCGTCGGTGCCGCTGATCGAGATCCCGCTCACCGACACGGTCTTGCCGGTGCCGACGTTCTTGTTGTTGAAGGTGGCACTGGTGAAGCCGTCGGTGAACACATCACCTGAGACCCGGTCGTCGCTCAAGGTGACCGTTGCGGTGGTCGTGCCGTCGTAGATCTTGTTCACCGCGGTGGCGCTGATGTGCAGCGCCCGGGCGTTGATGTCCGCCGTGGTCGTGGCCACGCCGGTGAGGTGGTAGTTGGCGGCGTCGCTGCCCGAGAGCGCGGCCCCGGTGAGGGTCACAGTCTTGGCGGTCCCGACGTTCTTGTCGGCGAAGCTGGCTGTCCCGCCGCTGAGCGCGACGTCGTCAGAGCCGATGGTGCCGTTGAGCGAGCGCGTGAGCACGGTCGCCGCGGTGGCGCCGTCATAGATCCGGCTCTGCGCGGTGAAGCTGCCGCTCACGTCCTTGGGGCCGATCGTTCCCGTCGCGGTGAGCGTCGTCACGGTGTAGTTGTGGCCGGCGTTGCCGTCGTTGACGGTGTACCCGGTGACCTGGAGGGTGCTGCCATTGGTGCCGAGGACGTTCTTGGATTGGAAGGCCTGGGTCAGGCCGGAGACGGTGTCGCCGGTCTGGAGCCCGGACGTCGTCGGCGCGGCGCTCGAGCTGGTGGTGCCGTCATATGTCTTGGAATCGCTGGTCGCACTGATGTCGAGCGCCCGGGCGGTGATGTCGGCGGTGGTCGAGGCGGTGGTGTTGAAGGTGTAGTTGGCGGCGTCGGTCCCGCTGATCGAGATGCCGGAGACCGCGACCGCCTTCCCCGTGCCGACATTCTTGTCGGCGAAGCCGGCCAAGGTGTAGCTCGTGCTGAAGACGTCACCCGCGACCCGGTCGTCGCTCAGGGTGACCGTGGCGGTGGTCGTGCCGTCGTAGACCTTGTTGATGCCGTGGGCCGAGACGGTCAGCCCGCGTGGGGTGATGTCGGCGGTCGTCGTGGCAGTGGCGTTGAAGGTGTAGTTCGGGGCGTCGGTGCCGCTGATCGAGATGCCGGAGACCGAGACTGTCTTCGCCGTGCCGACGTTCTTGTCGGCGAAGCTCGCCGCGGCGGAGCTCGTGCTGAAGACGTCACCGCTGACCCGGTCGTCGCTCAGCGTGGCTGCGGCCGCGGTGCTGCCGTCGTAGACCCTGTTGACCCCGGTGGCGCTGACGTGCAGCGTCCGGGCGGCGATGTCGGCGCTGGCCGATGCGGTGTTGTTGAAGGTGTAGTTGCCGGCATCGGTCCCGCTGATCGAGATGCCGGAGACCGCGACCGCCTTCCCCGTGCCGACATTCTTGTCGGCGAAGCTCGCCGAGCTGTAGCTCGTGCTGAAGACGTCACCTGCGACCCGGTCGTCGCTCAGAGTGACCGTGGCGGTGGTCGTGCCGTCGTAGACCTTGTTCACTCCAGTGACGCTGACATGCAACGTACGAGCGGTGATATCCGCGCTCGTCGATGCGGTGGTGTTGAAGGTGTAGTTGCCGGCGTCGGTGCCGCTGATCGCGACGCCGCTCACGCTGACCGTCTTGCCGTTGGCAACGTTCTTGTCGGCAAATGCGGCAGCGGTGTAGCTGTCGGCGAGGATGTCACCTGACATCCGGTCGTCGCTCAAGGTGACCGTCGCGGCGGTCGTGCCGTCGTACACGTTGCTCAGTCCAGTGGCGCTGACGTGAAGCGTCCGGGCGGTGATGTCGGCGCTCGTCGACGCGCTGGTGTTGAAGGCGTAGTTGGCGGCGTCGGTCCCGCTGATGGAGATGCCGCTGACGCTCACAGTCTTGGCCGTGCCGACGTTCTTGTCGGCGAAGCTCGCCAAGGTGTAGCTGCCGCCGAAGACGTCACCTGCGACCCGGTCGTCGCTCAAGGTGGCCGTGGCGGTGGTCGTGCCGTCGTAGACCTTGTTCACCCCGGTGGCAGTGACGTGCAGCGTCCGGGTGGTGATGTCGGCGGTCGTCGTGGCGGTGGTGTTGAAGGTGTAGTTCGAGGCGTCGGTGCCGGCGATCGAGATGCCGCTTACTGAGACCGCCTTCGCGGTTCCGACGTTCTTGTCGGCGAAGCTGGCCGCGGTGTAACTGTCGGTGAACACATCGCCTGACACCCTGTCGTCGCTCAAGGTCACCGTGGCCGTCGTGCCGCCGTCGTAGACCTTGTTGATGCCATGGGCCGAGACGGTCAGCCCCCGCGCGGTGATGTCGGCGGTAGTAGTCGCGGTGGTGTTGAAGGTGTAGTTGCGAGCGTCGGTGCCGCTGATCGCGATGCCGCTCACGCTGACCGTTTTGCCGTTGGTGACGTTCTTGTCGGCAAATGCGGCAGCGGTGTGGCTGTCGGCGACGATGTCACCTGCCACCCGGTCGTCGCTCAGGGTCACCGTGGCCGCGGTCGTGCCGTCGTAGATCTTGTTCACCCCGGTCGCGCTCAGATGCAGCGTCCGGGCGGTGATCTCGGCGGTCGTCGAGGCGGTGGTGTTGAAGGTGTAGTTGGCGGCGTCGGTCCCGCTGATCGAGATCCCGCTCACGGTGACCGTCTTGCCGCTGGCGACGTTCTTGTCGGCGAAAGTGGCCGTGGTGTACGTGTCGGTGAAGACGTCGCCGCTGACCCGGTCGTCGCTCAGCGTGACTGTGGCCGTCGTGCCGCCGTCGTAGATCTTGTTGATGCCGTGGGCCGACACCGTCAGGGCGCGCGCGGTGATGTTGGCGGTGGTCGTGGCGGTGGTGTTGGCCAGGGCGTAGTTGGCGGCGTCCGTACCGCTGATCGATATGCCGCTCACGCTGACGGTGTTGCCGTTGGCGACGTTCTTGTCGGCAAAGGCGGCAGCGGTGTAGCTGTCGGTGAAGACGTCACCAGAGACCCGGTTGTCGGAGAGGGTCACCGTGGCCGCGGTGGTGCTGTCGTAGACCTTGTTCACCCCGGCAGCCGTGATGGTGAGCGCCCGCGGGGTGATGTCGGCGCTGGTCAATGCGGTGGTGTTGAAGGTGTAGTTGCCGGCGTCGGTCCCGCTGATGGAGATCCCGGAGACCGAGACTGCCTTGCCGATGCCGACGTTCTTGTTATTGAAGGCGGCAGTGGTGAAGCCGCCGGTGAAGACGTCACCCGAGACCCGGTTGTCGGAGAGCGTCACCGTGGCCGCGGTAGTGCCGTCGTAGACCCGATTCAGCCCGCTGGCGCTCACGGTGAGCGCCCGCGGGGTGATTGTCTGATTGGTCTTGGTAACGAGCGTCAGGGCGTAGTTCGAGACGCTCCCGCTTGTGAAACTAATTGCGGGCGTGATCACGCGAGTCGTGCCGACGTTCCTGGAATCAAAAGTCTGCGTCAGGCTCGCCGTATCGCCGCTGGCGAGGCTACCCGACGTCATGGCTGGCACACCCGAGGAGTTGTTCGTGCCGTTGTACGTCCTCGAGTCGGCCGTGGCTGTGACGGTGATCGCGCGAGCTGTGATGTCAAAGGCAGGGCTCGTTGCGCCCGTGAGGCTCGGGTTGCTTGATGCGGCCAAGGTGTAGCCAGTCCCGACCTTGTTGATTGAGAGGCCACCGAACGTGGCGAGCCCACTCGAGGCCGCTTGCGCTCCGCCGCCGCTCAAGGACGCGCCGGTCGGGTTTGTGCCCAAGGACAGGCTCACCTGTGTGCTGTTGTCATTTGTGATGCGGTTGTTGTTCGCGTCGACGATCTCAACCGTGACCGACGGACCGATCGTGTTTCCGTATGTCGCGCTCGTTGGCTGCTGAACAAGGCGCAGACGCGCTGCTGCGCCAGCCGTTATCGCGACCGTCGGGTCAGTCGTGCCGGGACGTAGGGCGAACGTGGTCGTCCCTGAAAAATCGGTCGTGGTCTTACTCGTTGTCGTCCATGCGTACGAGCCAACGGTCGCCGGATTTGTGGCGGAGAAGATCGCGCTGACGGATTCGTTCAAGTCGAGCCGAGCCTGATTGTTGGTTGCTCTCAGCTGGATAACTCCGGACGCCAGCGAGGCGGTCCAACCCTTACTTCCTGGCCCCGCAACCGTCCCGAGGACGACGCTGAGGTACCCGGCCGGTGCCGTGGCACTGGCCGACCCGAGGCTCGTGGACGATCGATTCGTAATTGTGAGGGTGTAGGTGAAGGAGGCTGCCCCGGCGGTCGCCGTTGTGGGCGTGATCGACGCCTCGTAGCAGTTGTTCGAGACCGTGACCGTGTTGGTCGAGCTGCTGTCGAAATTGGAGGCACCGCCACCGCTGTAATCGACCGTCTGCTTCCCGTCGCCGTTCCATTGGTACGTCACGGCTGTGCATGGATTGGTGGCAGTGAATCCGAGGGTTACTGACTGGCCGGGCGTCAGCGTGTTGGCGGCGCTACTCCGCAGCTGGATCGTGCCGCCCACGAGAGTCGCGGTCCAGACTTTGCCTGCTGAGACGGTCACCGAGCCAAGGACGAGGCTCGAGTAGCCGGCCGGGATCGTGACATTGCTCGACCCCAGCACTTCATTGTTCGTAGAGTTGTTCGTGATCGTGAGCGTGTAGGCGACGGTCGTCGCGCCCCCGCCAAGACCGGCCGCCGAAATCGCGGCCGTGTACTTCATTGCCGCAGCCGTATAGATGGGGTTTGGAACACCACCCGCCGGCGTGCCGGCTGGCGCAGGCAACGAAGCATCCGCGGCAAAAGAGTTCGCGACGTTCATCCGCGGGAGCACGCCGGTGGCATCCGCGCCCGTCCGCAGCTTGCTCGCGATCGCTGAATTGTCGGAGCCGCTCGCTCGCAGAAGCGCAGCGAGACCAGCGGCGTGCGCAGCTGCCGCCGACGTTCCTGAGAACGTCGCGTACGCGCCACCGGGCTGGGTCGTGTAGATCCCAACGCCGGGAGCGCCGATGAGGGCGCTCCCGGTGTTGCTCGACGACGCGGCCACGTCGTCCTGATCTGTCGCGGCGACGCCGACTACGTAAGGCGTCCCCGCGGGATATGTGTATCCACTCGAGCCGTCATTTCCCGTCGCGGCGATGAGCACCGCGCCCCTGCCCCACGCGTATGCGATCGCATCGGCGAGCGCGAACGAGTAGTCCGCGCTGCTAAAGCCCATGAGGATGACACTCGCGCCGTTGTCCGCGGCCCACAGCACGCCGGCCACGACGTCGCTGTCGTATCCGGTGCCATCGGCCTGCAGCACTTGAACCGACGACAGGTCGGTACCGGCGTACGCAACGCCGGCCATCCCGATCCCATCGTTCACGTTCGCTGCTGCGATTCCGGCGAGCGCGGTGCCATGACCATTCGGGTCGGTGTTCGGATCGCCGCCGGTGAAGCTCGCGCCGGCGACGACGCGTCCCGTGAGATCGGGGTGCGTGGCGTCGATACCCGTGTCGAGGACCGCGATCGTCGCGTGTCCGGAGATCGCGACGTTCCCGTAAGCCTGATCCCATGCGATCTTCGGGAGCGCCCACTGCTGCGAGTAGGCGGGGTCGCTCGGCGTTCCGGCTCGCGACAGCTTTATCGGGGCCGTCGCGCGTTCAACCGCGGGGTGCTTCGCCAACGCCGCGAGGATGCGATCGCGCGCGTTCGCGGGAACGTGGACGACCTTGGTCCGGATCTGCTTGAGGTCATTCGTGACGATGCCGCCGTTCCCGTGAATCGCATCGTCGATGTCGGCAGCGCTCGCGTTCGAGTGGAATTTGATAAGGACTGGGACAAGAGGCTGCGAGCTGCTGTTATCGGTAGGCGTCGCGCCGGCGCTCTGTCCGGCCAGGAGCGACATTGCCATTGCGAAGAGAAGTGCGCCGAGCATGAGGAGCGCGAGCGTTGAACGTTGACGTGTGGAACCCACTTTCCCCACCCATCCCTGCGTCGCGAGCGTGACCCACCGTCAACTTAGGAGCGGTCATTTGGATCAGGTAGTAGGGAAATGAGGTAGCGGAGCGCGCCAGTACCGAGAAGACGGTACACGTGGACCGGGGACCGCCGGAGCGAACGGGCCCGCGCTGCAGGTGCAACGCAGGCCCGGCCCTCCTACGTCAGGTTGTTCCCGATGTTCGTGAAGACGTTCGTCAGCTGATCCTGCAAGAAGAGCATGGCGACGATGACCGCCACCGCGATCACGGCGATGATCAGTGCGTACTCGACGAGCCCCTGGCCCGTCTCGTCATACATGAAACTGCGAAGGTCCACCCCACCCCCCTTTCGCTGGTCTACCCGACGATTCTTTCCCGGCTCAAGGAACCGGGCAATTCCAGGAAACCAGTACTTGTCCGGTCTCCCGATGGCGGCAAAGTGACGCCGAGCCGGTTTCTGACAGCGGGCGTCGGCAAAAAGTCCTGCCTTGACGCGAGCGCGGCGCACCGTTTTCGGCCCATTTTTGCGAATGGCAGTACTGGTCCTCCCCCATTTGGTTGAGTCGCCACGACGAAAGTGACGGTTCATGCCGGTCGCTCGTTCGGGTTACCTACGCAGCGCACAGCCGAGCGCATCGGGACTACGAGCTCGGCGCGAAGGGACTCCGGATCCAATGGAATGGCTTGCCGGGCTCGCAAAAGCGGTTGTCCAATTCGCGATAGGGATCGGCTCGATGATCGGAGCTGCCGTTCCCGGAGCCGCCCCGGTGCACGCACCGGTCACGCTGCCGCCCGCCGCGGTGGTCGCCGCGGTCACGTCCTCGCCCTCGTCGAAGGCGGTTCCCGGCCAGCTGCTCGTCCGCTATTACGCCGGCGTGCAGTCCGCGGCGTCGGACGCCCTCGAGAAATCCCATGGTGCGGCAAAGAAGGCTGAGATCGGGGCGCTGCGCCTCCATGTCGTTTCGGTTCCGCCCGGATCGGAAGATGCGATCGGGCGGGAGCTCGCGAGCGACGCTCGGGTCGAACTCGTCGAGCGTGACTTTTCGGTCAGTGCGACCGGCACAACTCCGAACGACTACTGGTGGCCAAACGAATGGTCGGAGATCAAGACACGCACCAATCTCGCGTGGGACATGACCCAGGGATCCTCCGGCGTCGTGATCGCATCCCTCGACACGGGCGTCGACCTCACGCAGCCAGATCTTCAGGCAAACCTCGTGGCTGGATACAACGTACTGAACGGGAGCTCGGATGCGACCGATGACAACGGCCACGGTACGTGGGCCGCGGGGGTCGCTGGCGCTACGAGTAACAACTCCATCGGCATCGCGTCGTACTGCTGGCACTGTTCGCTGATGCCGGTGAAGGTCCTGGGCGCGGACGGGACGGGCACGACTGCCAACGTCGCCTCGGGGATCATCTGGGCGACCGACCACGGCGCGCGGGTCATCAGCATGAGCCTCAGCGGCACCACCGGCACGAGCACGCTCCTGAGCGCGGTTCAATACGCCCACTCCAAAGGGGTCGTCCTCGTCGCGGCCGCCGGCAACAGCGGCACCGCGACCCAGACGTATCCGGCGGCGTATCCCGAGGTACTTGGGGTCGCCGGGACCGACCCGAACGACGCCTTGTACGCGTGGTCCAGCTACGGCTCGTGGGTCAAGGTCGCGGCCCCCGGTTGCAGCTACACGACCGGGCGATCCGGCTGGTTCGGTTCCTTCTGCGGGACGTCCGCGGCTGCGCCGGCCGTAGCGGGCATCGCGGGACTCGCGCTGTCTTACGTGGGCACCGCCACGAACACCGCCGTTGAAGCCGCGCTCGAGACGACCGCGCTGAAAATCGGCGCGCCTGTCGCATATGGCCGGGTTGACGCGTACGCGGCTTTGCTCGCGCTCGGCGCGTCAGCCCCTGCGCCGACCGCGACGCCCGCGCCGACGGTTAGCCCGACGCCCGCGCCAACACCGACGGTTGCGCCCTCGCCCACCCCAGCGCCAACGCCGACACCCGCTCCGGCTACGACCGAGGTATCGACGACCCTGAGCGGAGCGGTGACGAATAAGAACCCTTCACGGTCGTTCACTCTGATGTCCGGCGCTGGGACGGCGTCAGGGACTCTCACGTTCTCGAAGACGGCCCCGTTGACCGTAACCGTCTACTCGGCGAGCGGAAGTGTCCTGCTGACTCAGACGGGCGGAAGCCCGTTGAGTCTGAGCTTCGTCCTGCCGGCCGGCACGGCGCAGATCGTGGTGAGCGGTACGGCGCAGAGCTCCTTCTCGCTGACGATCAGCTACCCGGCGCCCTAGACAACTCTCGCATTAGAGAACGAGGCCCGGCTCAAAGAGCCGGGCCCCGTTTGCCCATGGCCGAGCGTGAGTCTTAGGGAGCGAACGCCACCTGGTTATTGATCGCGTCGAAGACATCCTTGGCGAGCTCCTCCGTCGACTTCACGTTGGCATACCAGGTCGAGCCACTCGAGTTCGATTGGCCGGCCGCGTACGCGAGAATCTGGCTGACCGTCATGCTCGCCGCTCCACCGAACGCGGAGCTCGAGTTGATGAATGTGGTGCAGGTCCCGATGTTCGTGCAGATCTTCGTCAGATCGATCGATGCGCTACCGATCGGACCGGGAGCACCGATCTTGTTGGTACCGAGCGCCGGGTCGCTGAAGTACACATCGAGTGCGGTCGCGAGCATCTGTGCCTTGAGCATCGGGTTCATGGAGTCACCCGCCGAGCTCGCGAGCTTGACGACGTTGTAGACGTAGCTCGCCACCCCTGCGCAGTTCGCTGTGGCGCTCAGGTCCTGGAACGGTGCGAACTGACGTAGCCAGGTGCCCGAGTTGCAGACATTGGCCGTCGTTGCGCCACCGGTGATGATCCCCTGGCCGTTCTTGTTCTGCCAGAAGCCCATCGTGAGTCCGCCGGTCTTCTCGGGTCCGCAGACGGTCACCGTCTGGCTTGCGGTCTGGCCGGTCTCGACGATCGTTGCTGTATTCGTGTAGCTCTTGCAGTCGAACGCCGGCACGCTTAGCGAGTGCGAATACGTGAAGGTCCGAGTCGCGAACGGCGCGCCGTCAGCCGCCGTGACCGTGCCGAGTGTGGTCGGCGTCCCCCCGTTGAAGGTGTCCGTGACCGTGACCGTCGCGTTCACGAGGGTCGTCGGTGTGGCGAATGAGACAGCTGCGGTGCCGTTCGCCGAGGCATTCGGCGTAGCTGCTCCGGCCTTGTCCCACGAAGCCGTCCCGGTGTTCGTCCCACCGAGCAGCGGGTTTGGAGCCGAGGTGTAAGCACACGTGTAGGCGAAGTTTGCGGAACCGCTGTGGGCGATGCTGACGTTCGTCCCGTTCGTCACCGTGCAGGTTCCGCCGTTGTCAATCGCGTCGCTTACGGTCGTGGTGATTGCTTCCCAGTCGTTCGGGTTGCTTACCGTGATCGTTCCGGACACGGCCCAAGCGCTGTCGACGAATCCGGTCTGCGCGGCGACGACCGTGTAATTGAATGTCGCGCTACCGCCGACCTGCTTCACGAGGGTCTTATCGACCGCCTTGGAAATCGTCCAGCCGTACGTGCGCGTGAAAGTCGGAGTCGCGGACTTCGTGACGGTCAGGTCGGCGCCGACGCAGACTTTCACAGTCTGGCTCGCCGAGCCTGTGGTGCCGTTTGTGTTCGTCGTGAAGGTTGCAGTGTTGTTGTGCGTCGTGCACGTTCCAGCAGCGTCGCCGCTGAAGTTGTGCGAGTACGTGAAGAACCCAGAGGCCGAGAACGTGCGCGGGGCTTGCGAGTCAAGCGGATCGCTCACGCTCACGCTGTTGTCGACCTGTGTCGTGGGATCTCCCCATGTAATAGACGCGGTCGCCGGAGCTGTGCCAGCCTTGAGGAGAGTCGCGTTGGAGAGAGTCTGTTCGGCCCACGAAATGGTCGCCGTGTTCGTCTGGTTCGCGCTCGCGTGCACAGCTGAGTAGGTGCATGCGTAGGTGAAGCTGGTGGACGCGCTCGCCGGGATCGTGGCTGGGAAGGTTCCCGCCACGAGGCAAGTCGCGTTCGCGTCATCGATCGCGTCGCTGATTCCGCTGATCTCTGCGGCAGCCGTGTTCGCGTTGGAGACGGTGATCTCCCCACCCACGGCCCAGGCGCTGTCCGTGCCGGCGCTGCGGGTCACGGTGACCGTGTAGGTGAACGTCGCGCCGTCGGCGGTGTCGATCTCGGTCTTATCGACGGCCTTCGCGATTTGCCATGTGAACGTCCGCGTGAAAGCGGGCGCCGCGGTCTTCGAGGCGGTCAACGCACTCGCAAGATGAATGTTGCCGAAGTTCAGGCCAGAGGCCGAGCCGGGGCCCGTGTTCGGCAGTGTGAGCGTGTAGATCTTGTCGCTGAGCGCAACGGTGACGCCACCGGTCGCGCTGGACTGATCGATCGTGTTGCCCGTCTGCTCGTAGCCGGGCTGCTGAACTTCCGAGACCGTGAAGGTCTCGGCCGTTCCCTCGTTCACGGCAGGCGTCGTGAACGACCAGTTGCCCTCGCTATCGGTGTCAACGGTCGTGGTCGTCGCACCGTCGTTGATCGAGATGGTCCAGTTGGGAAGACCGGCCTCCCCTGGATCCATCTGACCGTTCGTGTTGGCGTCGAGGTACTTGGTGCCGCTCAGCACGGCTGCAACCGTCACCGGCGCTTCAGGTACCTGGACCTTGAACGCGTCGTACTTGCAGGTCCTTGGAGTAACCGTCGCGTCGACCGATGCGATCTCGCAGATCGCAAGGATGTAGACGCCGCCATTATTCGTCGTGTCGTCGTACGGCATGAGCCGGATTTGGTTCGTGCTCACGTCAAACTCGTGCGGGGTCGAGCCGGCGGATCCGGTGTACGCGATCGCTCCGCCCGCGGCCACTGTGAATGTACGGTTCGCTCGCACGTCGCCGCTCGCAGAACCGGCTGCAAGAGGCGCAAGGGTCGTGTCCGAGAGATTCTTTGCTCCGCCATCGTTGGGGTCAGGCTGGCCGCCAGGGACCAGCACTGCGAAGAAGTACATCCCCTCTGCGAGATTGGCGTTGGCTGGGCCACCGTTGAGCCAGACGTACTGCTTTCCGTCATAGATGTTGCAATTCACGACGGTTGTCGCATCGGGCTGGCCGTTCTTGCAGTGGCCGACTCCGTCGACGGATGTGTTGACCGTCGTGAATGTCGCAGGCGGGCCCCCGCCGGCGTTCGCGGACGCTGCGGGCAGCATCGCGAGCGCCAAGAGCAACGTAGTTATGAAAACACCGAGCTTCTTCATCCCAACCACCCCGAAACCCCCTGCCCTGGTTCGCCGACGACTCCGCAACGCGGCAGCCGAGGTGCGCCCATTTCTGGCGGGAGAACCGTACGGCGCGGTTTCGGATCAAGGAATTACGAGAACCCTGTATGCCTCACGACGAGGCATGCGGCTTTGGCGGATTCCTGCGATGACAAAAGTTGTCAGCCGCGTCGGAAGTCCAAGTGTTCAGTGCGCGAGTGCCATCGATCGATTGGAGTACTCAATGTGATGGACTCCTAAACCCCTCGCGATACCGAATTGGAAACGAATTCGGTCATTCCATACCGGCTTCCAGGTATCTCGAGCAGTCGTGCGCCTGCTAGATTGCGAAACGGTGGGACTGGGCCATTTGGCCCATTAGTTGGGTGGGGAGTAAAGGGTATGGACCTCGCGTCGGTCACGACCTCGGGTGTGCTCGTCCTCGATCGCACGGGTGCCGTCTTTAGTCTCCTGCGAGCGCTCAACCTCGGCGTGCCGCTCTGGCGCATCACAACGGCCGCGGAGATCGATCATGCGGACATCAGCCTCACAGTCGTGGCCGCGTATGACCAAACGGACTGGCCGCTCATCGGCGAGCTCGCCGAGAGCATGACGACGGTCATCCTGACAACGAATCCGAACCCAGCCGATGCGGCGCATGCCGTAGCGATGGGCGCCTTCGGCTACGTCGATACGCACCTTCCGAGCGAAGCGCTCCGCCGCTCGATCCTTGGCGCGATGCGCGGCGAGCACGCCTATTCGCGTCGCGTGCTCTCGACCCTCATCAAGAACGGCCGCTGGCTTCGCGCGTCGAACGCGTTGCCGCTCACGCCGCGCCAGCGCGAGGTCATCATCCTCATCGCGCGCGGCGCCGCGGACAAAGAGATCGCGCGATCGCTCGGCATTACGACCGCGACGGCACAAAAGCACGTGACCAACCTCTTGCGGAGGTTGAACGTGCCGAACCGCGCGGCAGCCGTTGCGGTCATGTCCACGGCATACCCGCTCTAGGGTCGCGCACCACCAATACTGCGTAGGTCCATTGACAGCGGGCCCTCGGGCTCGGATTCTTCGGGTCGTCACACGCAAGGGAAGGCCCGTCCCGCTCGGACGGTGACCCGACTGGGGAGATGTGAGCGACCAGGAGTCACGCAAGAGGCGCGCCGGTTTGGCACGCCCGCGGATCTGCGTCATCGACTCAAAAGAGGTCGGTCTCGCCTACGCGCGCCTCGACGAGTGCCGTCTCGACGTGATGGGCTCTCTGCCGAGCCTGACCCAGCTCACCGCCCGTGTGGCGAGCGCGTATGACGCCGTCCTCGTCGGCTGCACCGAGCGCCTTTTGTTGAGCCCGGCGTTCCGGACGCGAGCCCATCAGCTCAGCCGAACGGCTCGTCTCATCGCGCTCATGGCCTCGCCGACAGCTGAGGCTGGGGCTCAGGCCGCGAGCCTCGGCTTCGTTGGTCTTGTTTCTCGTGACGTGACGCCGAGGGCGCTCGAGCGCACCATCGCCGCGACCGCGCTCGGTGAGAGCGCGTTCCCGCGGACCGTCCTGAACGGGCTCGTGCAGATGGTCTCCCGCCTGGGGTCGACGCGATTCGGCCCGTACAGCGACGTCGCCCTGACGCCGCGGCAGGAACAGATCGTGGAGCTCATCGCGCAGGGCGCGACCGACCGCGAGATCGCAGCCGTCCTACAGATCAGTCAGTCGACGGCGCACAAGCATGTCCAGAACGCCTTGCGTCGGCTCAACGCCAAGACGCGGAGCCAACTCGTCGCCTCGGCGCGCCAACCGGCGTTCAGGGGAAGCTTCGACTGAGACCGGAGCCCGGGCGGGTCAGTTTTCGGTATTGCCGCACGTTCTGACTACTGCCTCAATTGACCATGCGGATGACCGGCGTACCGGTCGCGCGGGCGCGTGGGGTTGGGTGTGGCAAAAGGACGCAAGACCGCTTGGGGTGATCAAGCCGGCCAGAGCCTCGTTGAGGTCGGACTCGCCTTGCCGATTCTTCTGGTCCTGTTGCTCGGCCTGGCCGATGGCGCCCGGGCGTACTACTACGCCGGGGTAATCGCGAACGGCGCACGCGAAGGCGCGAACTACGCCGCCCACAACGGATCGGCGACTCGCGCGCAGGTGACGCAAAGGGTCTGCGACGCGACGGGGCTTGTGACATTTGGATCACCTTGCCCCGGACTCACGGTGACATGCGCTTTGGCTGGCGGCGACGCGACCATCGAAGCTCGATACAACTTTGCGCTTCTCACCGGGTCGGTCGTGGATGCGGCGTTCAAGGTGAACCCGATCGTGATACGCGCTAACGCCCGCTTTCCGATCTTCACCGCTGGTACACCATGCGCCAGCTGAAGCGGGACGAGTGCGGCGTCGGCACCATCGAGCTCGCCCTGATCGTGCCGGTGCTCATTTTGCTCACTGTTTGCTTCCTCGATCTCGCTCGTGCGCTCAACGCCGCAATCGTGGTGGGCGGCGCGAGTCAAGAAGGAGCGCATTACGCCGTGCTCAATCCGGCCGCGGCGCCCTCGGCGATCGCGAGCGCCGCACGAGCCCGGGTTCAACCGTTGTCACCGGGCTCGGTCACGGTCACAGCGGAGTACTACAACAACGCCACCGCCACATTCGTCCCATGGCCGAGCGCTGGGATCCCGGCAAGCAGCCCGACTCCGACGGGGATCGTCGTCAGGGTGACCGCGAGCTACCCGTGGTCTGCGATCTCGACGCTCCTTGACAGCTTCCTCTCGGGAACCGGCTCGCGCACGGTCACCGCAAACGCTGTCATGGAGACGCGACGGTGATGCGGTCGCAGCAGGGTCAAGCGTTGATCGTGATCGCATTGTGCGTCGCTGTTCTAGTGGCCGGGCTCGCGTTCGCGGTGGATTGGGGCTACGCCATCGCACAGCGACGTGTGATGCAGACCATAGCCGACGCGGCGGCGCTCGGAGCGGGAAAGTTTCTCGCTTCGGCCGTGATCACGGTGAACGGCAGCCCCGCCTTCACGGTGACGCAGGAGAAGACCTGGTGCGCGGCAAAGAAATACGACTCGGGGGACGCCGGCGCCCCGGGCAACCACTCGTTCCCCACGCCGAATAGCTCGGCCGTACTCGACGTCTTCTATTGGAACGGAACGACACGGGACCCGGTCACGTACGATCCGATCTGGACGACGAGCGCGAAACCCGCCAACGAGAACTGCGCCCAGATCACCACAAATACCGACGTTCCGAGGGACACGATCTTCGTACGGGTCGCCACGGCGATAACGTTCGGGTCGCTGTTCGCCTCGATCGCAACCCATGCGAACAGCACCGCGGGCGCCTCGGCCCGCGTCCGGCTCTCCGGAACGCCGGTTCCGATCGGCGGCGGTCCGATGTGGGCGATGGTGCGGCACTACAAGGCGTCCGATTTCAATAACACGTGCACGGTCACGCCCTGCGACCCGACCGACCCCACGCAGGTACAACCGAAGACGTTCTGGGATCCGAATGCTCCCGACGTCGCCTACGGGAGCTTTCACGGACTGATCGACTTCTCACGAAACTCTCCGAGCTTCGGCACGGCGGGGATCGTGACGCCCCAGCTGGTCACACAGCCCGACTCGTGGGCCCATGCGCCGAACGCGTTGGTGGCCGATCAAAGCGCGAGCTGTGGAAACACGTTCGGGGCCGGACTCTGGGACTCATGGGGGCAGGCGGACACGCAGCAGGACAAGCAGTGCAGCATCCCGAACTGGGTTTACTACGGATTCCGAGGGACGCTCTCGTTGGATAGCCAGTGGGCCTCACTTCCGGCCGGGTCACAACAGGAGTCGCCCTCTATCCTCACGACCCGATCGATCTGCACTCCGCCGCCGAATCCCGCCCCGTCGTGTGCCCATCCAACCTGGGGTGATTGGGTCGAGACAGCCGGCGGTCAGGTCGCGGACATGTCTCCGGTGCTCCGGCGTGCGCTGGCCGATCGCGGAAGCTCGTCAATGCCATATTCCGATCGATTCGTGCCGGGGACGACGACCAGGTTCGGAAAGGGTCTCGTGATCCTGGTGTTCTTGTGGGACTGCGGCGAGGAATTCAACAAGAACGCGGCGGTGGGAGCGCAGTGGTCGCTCATTGTCCCCGGTGGGCAGAATCCCGACTGCTCCCAGCTGAACAGGGCCCCGGGGCGAGTCCATCTCTTCACGGTGGCCCCATTCACGGTCTACGAGGGGACCATCGGCTTCAGCGGCGGGAACAACACCGTCAGTGGGTACTGGGGCGGCCTTTTCGGTGATCCCGATTCGTGCCAGTCATGTGCTCTAAACGGCCTCGCCAACACCGCGGTCATGGTTCCGGACAACTAGGAGGCGATACATATGCGATTACGTTCGTGGTTCTTCCTCTCGCTCGGCATCGTCCTGGCCGTCATCACGGGGGTGGCCTTGAACGGGGTCGCGCAGCAGAACGCCGACCGCGTCGCGGCAGCGCCTCCGCAGACGGTCAGCATCATCGTTGCGAAATCGGACATTCCGGCTCGAGCCGTCCTGACCGCAGCGATGCTCGCGCATCGCGACTATCCGAAGGAGCTGGTCCCGAACGGCGCTCTCGCCGACGAGGCGGACGCCGTCGGACAAACCACGCTCGCGCCGATCTCGAGCGGAGCGGCGGTCCTTCGCGGACAGATCCTCGCCGCGAACGGCAAGACCGGCTCGTCGCTGACGATCGACCCCGGCAAGGTGCTCATCTCGTTTCCGACCAACGATCCGTTGACCGCCGGCGGCTTCGTGGAGGTCGGAGACCACGTCGACGTCCTGGCGACCGTCACAACCGGTGCGGGCGAGAACCCCAAGCGAACACAGACCACGATCCAGAACCTCGAGGTGGTTCAAGTGATCGGACCGACGCAACAGCAGCCGCAGCGGGGCACCTCCCTGACCTTCGTCGTCGACCATCAGACCGCGTTGGTACTGAAGTACCTCCGTGACAGTCAGGCGACGATCGATCTCGCCGTCCGCTCCCGCGCCGAGACGCAAGACGTGACCACCCGCAGCGTCGACATCACGTACCTGGTGCAGTCGTTCGGGATCGCCCGATGATGGATTCGATCGGCCCAATCCGCGTCCTTGTGTTGGAGACCGAGCCGCAGATCATCGCGAACGCGCGAGCCGCGCTCGAAGGCGACAACCGGTTGGTCCTCGTCGGGGCAGTGAACGACCAGGCCTCGCTCCTCGACAAGCTCGGCAGCACATATGCCCACGTCGCCGTCATCGACATCGCCGGACTACACGGCGACGTGGGGCCGGCGGTCCACGAGATCCTCGCGCACGCGCCCGAATGCTGCGTCATCGTGACCGGCTCGAACGTCGCACCCGGCGTCGTCTCGCGCGCGGTAACCGCCGGTGCCCGCGGCTTCCTCCTGAAGCCCTATCAGCCCGAGGATTTCGTTAGCACGATCCGCGACGCGTACGTCAACTTCCAGGAGCTCCGCCGGCTGCAGCGGATCGAACGCGTTCCCGGAACGACGTCACGGCCGGGCGCGGTCATCGCCGTGTACAGCCCGAAGGGTGGCGTCGGCTGCACGACGATCGCGACGAACCTCGCCGTCGCGCTCGCACGACGCAGCGGGAAGGCCACGGTCGCGCTCGTCGACCTCGACCTGCAGTTCGGGGATATCGGTATTGCGCTCGATCTCAAGAGTGCAAACAGCATCGCCGACCTTCTGAATCACGTTGATTCGATCGACCAGCAGCTCGTGGACGAAGTATTCGTGAAGCACGCCTCGGGCGTCCGCGCGCTCCTCGCTCCCGACAATCTCGCGAGCGTCCCGGGGATCGACCCGGACCGCGTCGCGCGCGTCGTCGACCAGCTGCGGCCGCATTTCCAATACATCGTGTGCGACCTCTGGTCGAGCCTCGAGGACCTCACCCTCGCGACTCTTCGCATGGCCGATCGGGTGATCCTCGTGACGACGCCCGAGCTCCCGGCCCTTCGCAACCTGCGGCGCGTGATGAGCGCGACAGGTCTTCTCCTCCAGGACGATCGCACGATCCTCGTCGCGAATCGCGTGCCGGGCAAGGCCGGAATCAGTCTGAACGAGATCGAGAAGGGTCTTGGCCGATCGATCGCCGCGACGATCCCGAGCGAAGGCGTTGGCATAACTGAGGCGATCAATCGCGGCATGTCGATCCTCGACGAGCGCGCTCGGGCTAAGGCCGGCGGCAGCTACCGGAAGCTGGCCGACCTGGTCGCGATCGGTCTCGAGCCTGCGGCGGTCAGCCGCGCACGCCGGTCCGTCCCGGCCACGAGCTGATCGGATGACCATCCTTCGGCCGGCGATCACCGGCATCCAGCCTCCCGACCTCAGGATGGTCAAACACGCCGCACCCTCGATCGTCCCGGAGGCCGACTGGCGCCCCGACATTTTGAAGCTGAGCCGGTTCCGGGACGACGCCGAAGTGCAGCTCGTGAACCGCATTCACGCGCGCGTGGCCGCCCTCCTCGGTCGAAACGTCGAGGCGGCGAGCCCCGAGCAGATGCGTGCGATGGTCGCGGAGCACTTCTCGACCGCGTTGGAGGACGAGCACGTGGCAGTCAACCGCACCGACCGGCTGCGCCTACAGGATGCCGTCTTCTCGGAGATCGTCGGCTATGGACCGATCCAGGACCTCCTTCACGACGACGGGATCTCCGAGATCATGGTGAACGGCGCCCACCAGGTCTGGATCGAGCGCGAGGGCAAGCTCTATCTCACCGACGTAACCTTCGCCGACACCGACCACGTCATCCGGGTCATCCAGCGGATCATCGCGCCACTCGGCCGGCGCTGTGACGAAGCATCACCCATGGTCGACGCGCGTCTCCCCGACGGGTCCCGCGTAAATGCGGTCATCCCGCCACTCTCGCTGGTCGGTCCCGTCCTCACAGTGCGCAAGTTCCGCCGCGAGCCGCTCTCACCTGAGGAGCTCCTCCGCCATTCGTCCATCACGCCCGAGGCGCTCCAATTCCTTCGCGCGTGCGTGCGCGGCCGCCTCAACGTCATCGTGTCAGGGGGCAGCGGCGCCGGAAAGACCACGCTTATGAACGCGCTGTCGTCGTACATCTCGACGCGCGAGCGGATCGTCACCATCGAGGACGCCGCGGAGCTCCGGCTGCAGCAGATCCACGTCATCACGCTCGAGGCGCGGCCGGCGAACGTCGAGGGCCACGGCGAGGTCAGCATCCGCGACCTGCTCCGAAACGCGCTCCGAATGCGGCCCGACCGGATCGTCGTCGGCGAGTGCCGCGGCCCAGAAGCGCTCGACATGCTGCAGGCGATGAACACGGGCCACGACGGCTCGCTCACCACGATCCACTCCAACGGACCGCGTGACGCGCTCGCCCGGATCGAAACGATGGTTCTTATGTCCGGCGCAGACCTGCCGCTGCGGGCGATTCGCGAGCAGGTTGCGGCCGCAATCGACCTCGTCGTCTACGTCGAGCGGATGCAAGACGGAACGCGAAAGATCACACAGATCAGCGAGGTCCGTGGCTACGAGGGAGACCTCATCACGATGCAGGACCTCTTCGTTTTCCAGCGCGATGGCTTCGACGGGCAACGCGTTCTCGGCTCGCTGCGGCCGACGGGCATCCGTCCCGCCTTCAGCGAACAGCTGACCTCACGCGGGCTCGAGCTCCCGCTCAACTGGTTCGGGTACGACGGCGACGGGGCGTTCGAGGGAGAGCGCGGCTGATGCTCCCGCAAGGCATCATCGTCAGTGTTCTCGGTGCGGCGGCGGTCGTGTGTTTCGTTCTCGGCCTCTGGCTTCCGCTCGTCGACGCCGAGCGACGCATCGCACGTCGCCTTCAGGGCTTCGTCCAGGCGCCGATCGCGGGCGGCGACGCGCATCTCGTCCTGGGGCGACCCCGCGGCCACGAGGCTCGTCCGGTTCCGCGCGGATCCTCGCCTCTGCGATTCCTCGAGCGGATTCTGGCGGAAGCGGAGAGCACCCTGTCACCCGGCCAGCTGCTCGTGACCATGAGCGTCGTCGGTCTCATCGCCTTGGCGGCGGGCATCTTCGTTCTGCGTGAGGCGATCCTCGCGGTGCCGCTCGGACTGATCGGCGCGTTCCTTCCGATGTGGTGGATCCGCCGCGGCCACAAACGCACGCTATCGCGCTTCAAATCGCAGCTTCCTGACACCGTGGGGCTCCTCGCGAGCTCCGTGCGGTCCGGCCACAGCCTCCCTCAGGCGCTCGAGCATGTCGCGGGCGACGCGCCCGAACCAACGAAGGCTGCGTTCCTTCTCGTCGGCAGGGAGATCGCCCTCGGCGCGTCGCAGGAGGATGCGCTCGAGCGTCTCGCCGCCCGGTATCCCTCGGACGATCTGAAGCTGATCGTGGCGGCCATCAATGTGCAGCACCAGATCGGCGGCAGCCTCGCCAAGATCCTAGACAGCATTTCCGAGACGATCCGCGAGCGGATCCGCATCGAGGGGGATATCAAGGCACTCACGGCCCCGCAGCGCGTAAGCGCCTACGTGCTGTGCGGTCTTCCGGTTTTCGTGACGCTGGGGCTGCTTCTCATCGGACCCGATTACATCGGTCCCCTCTTCCAGCCCGGTCCTCTCCGGTACGCGCTGTTCTCCGCCATCTCGCTTGTCATCCTTGGGTTCCTGGTGATGCGCGCGATGACCAAGATCGATGTTTAGACGCATGTCGTTCGTCCTCGCTGTGGTCGCCACGCTGCTGCTGGGCGCTGGCGTCGCGCGCGCCGACGATCCGTATCGCGTCGTCCTGAGCCGCGTCGACCCGAGCGACTTCCCAACCGTGCGCCTCGTCGCCTCGGTCGTCGACGCGAGCGGCAAAGCCGTCCCGGGTCTACGGCCACAGGATCTTCAGGTCCGCGAGGGGACTATCGCGCCGCAGGCGAACGTGACCCTCGCGTCGATGGTCTCGCCGGTCGCGCTCGCGCTGGTGATCGACACGAGCGGCAGCATGGCCGGACAGCCCCTCGCCGACGCCAAAGCGGCCGTCGGCTCGATGGTGGGATCGCTCGGCGCGATCGACCAAGTCGCGATCCTGTCGTTCAACTCGGCCGTTCGTGTGGTCCAGCCACTCACCTCGGAGAAATCCCGAGCGCTCGCGGGAGTCGGCTCGATCGTCGCCGGGGGCGACACCGCGATCTATGACGCCGCCGAGAGCGCAGCGGATCTGCTCGAGGCCGCCGATCCGAAGGCGCGGCGCGCGATCGTCCTGCTCACCGACGGACTCGACACGGCAAGCCACGGCTCACGTCAGTCCGCGGTCAAACGGCTCCAGTCGAGCGGCTTTCCGCTGTACGCGATCGGTCTCGGGAACGGCATCGATCGCGGGACGCTGGACGCGCTCTCAGGCGCAGTCCGTGGCGGAGCGACGTACCTCGCGCCGAGCTCGTCGGATCTTGCGGCCATCTACGGACGGTTGAGCGAGCAGCTGCTGACGGAGTACTCGGTCGAATACCGGTCGGCCGCGACCGACCTCGCGGCAGGCAGCATCGTACCTTTCGAGATCACGGTCGGCCGAGCCGGCGCGATCCTCGCTCGTGCAACCGGCACCTTCACGGTGCCCGCCGGTGGCGGGCAGGCGCGGTCACCGGTGCCGACAACGGCCCCAGCCCTCCCCGCCGACGCGGCCGCACCGCTCCCGGTGCGCCCCCAGAACAGCTGGATCGTCGGGCTTCTCGGAGCGATGACATCCCTCGTGCTGGTCCTGTGGCTGAACGAGCTGACTCTCCACATGGGGTCGCATTCCCGCAGACGGCTGCGCGCCCTTATCAGCGGGAACGATCCGGCGGCGGAGGGTCGCGCGGGACGACGGCTCATCGGCCGTCTCGCGGGGCCGCTCCGCTCGATCGGCCGCGTGGTCGTTCGAGTGCTTGGCACGAAGTACGTGGAACAGACCCGCGATCGGCTCGAGCGTGCGGGCGATCCGATCGGCGTGACCGAATTCCTCGGCCTTCGGTTCTCACTGACGATCCTTTCGAGCGCGGTGATCACCACGATCGTCGTTCTGCTGAACCGCGGTCCCGGATCCATCGCCGTCGCGCTGATCATCGGTGGGGCGGCGGGATTCGTCACGCCGGGCATCGCGATCACGATGATCACTCGGGGTCGGAGGAAGGCGATGCAGCGCGCGCTTATCCCGTCGCTCGACATGCTCGCGCTATCGGCCGAGGCCGGGCTCGCCTTCGACGGTGCGATCGCTCAGGTCGTGCTGCGCTGGAGGAACCCGTTGTCCGACGAGCTACGCCGTCTCCTGCTCGAGTTTCAGATGGGCCGCGAGCGGAAGCAGGCGCTCCGTGGGCTCGCACGGCGTACCGGTCTTCCGGACCTCTTGAAATTCGTCAACGCTGTCATCCAAGCCGACACGCTCGGGGTCGGCCTCGCGAAAGTCCTGGCGGATCAGGCGCTCGAGCTTCGCACCAAGCGGCGGCAACGTGCCGAAGAGCAGGCGCGCATCGCGCCGGTCAAGATGATGTTCCCGATGGTCCTGCTCATCTTCCCCGCGCTCTTCGTGGTCATTCTCGGCCCGGCAGTGCCGAAACTGACGGCGATCTTCACCGTCGGCCAGTAGGCGCGCCTAGCGTTTGGGATCGGGACGCGAGATGTAGATATTCGGCGCGCGCCGCTCGCGCTCGACCCAGACGGAGGGCGGAGCGTCTTCCTCGGGCGCAAAAGAGGTTGGCACTTTCGGGGCATCCACCGTCGGGGGTTCAGGCTGCGAACGGGCAGGCTCGCTGGTCTTCACGCCCGGTCGCGGATGGTTCACGGCCAAATGGCCCGTCGCCACGAAAACGAGTGCCTCTCGGATCGCGCCCTGGAATGAGGGGCCCGCCCGGTCGGTGAGCTGCCACGGCGAGATTCGCGAGACGCGAACGGCCAGAGTTTGCTCGTCCCCGCGTACCTCATGCGTGCCGACAAGGACCCGAGCGAATGGCCCGAGGTCCGGGACGGCCGTCTGTCCGGCGACCTCATCGTCGGAGAAGCGCACCAGGACTTGGGCGCGGCCTGCGCTGACGCGGAGGTCGCCCGGTCCACCGCCGCTTTTATGATCCGATTCACTCGAAGAGGATTCAGCATCGCGCCAGCTTCCCGCCGAGCTCCGAAGAGCAATGACCTTGCCGAGACCCTCTCGTTCTCCGACGGCGCGGGCGCCGCGGAGGACGATCTCGTCGTACGGACCGATCCCGGCATCGTCGGCCTTTGATCCGTCGGGTCCTCCGTCGAACGCGAGGTAGATGCCGGCCGCCGCGACTGCCATGGACCCACGGTAACAGCCGATTGCGGCGCACCATGTCACCCAAGAGGACTACGGCCCCGACCTGATCCCGGTCCGTACGATGGGATCGTTGATTAGTACAAAAGAGGTGGCGCTCGCCCGCGAGCACCCGCGCGGAACGGAACGCCGGAGACTCCTTCCCTACCGTGACGCGCTGAACGACGTCGTCGCTTACGCGGCCCTCGCCGAGTCCGACCGCGATGCGATCGTCAGGTGGGCGGAGACGCGCAGGCGGATCAAAGAGGCGTACGGCATCGATCACGACCCTGCGAATCTCGCCGACCCCCTCCTGCCGGAAGACCGACTGCGCGCGCACGTGATCGCCGGCGAGCGCGCGGCCGCGCGGCGCAACGACTTCGCCGATCCGGGCGGGGATCTCATCGCGGTCGTTGCCGCGCTGCGGCGGAGCTAGCCTCGAGCGACGAGCGCCGCGACGACCAGACCGAACCCGTTGAAGAAGCCGTGCAGCGCGATGCATGGATAGATGCTCCCGGTCGATGCGCGCATGTAGCCAAGACCGATGCCGGTCGCGAGGATGACGGGGACGTCGACGATGACTCCGTGCGCGACCGTGAACGCGACCGCGGTGATGACGAGCGCGACGGTCGTGCCGAGCGGCTCGAAGAGGTAGAAGCCCAGCCCGCGGCAGAGCGATTCTTCGAAGATCGGCACGAAGACGGCGATCGCGAACAGATTGGCGGCCCACGCACCGAGCCGGGTCGGATCCCAGAACTCGGGGACGCCCTGCTCACGACCGGCGCCGGAGACGATGCCTATCTCGAGGAACGAGATGGTGTACGCGGCGAAGAGCGTCACGACGCCGATGACCAAAGCACGCCGCCACGAGGATGGAGCGCGAAGGGCGAAGGTCTCGCGAAACGGAAGCCCGCGCGCGATCAGCAGGAC
>Ga0209689_1000149_pt1 | contig 41239 bp, 38 predicted proteins | sample GraSoiAngelo_149_FD_187119 | JGI IMG/M metagenome (GOLD analysis project Ga0209689, IMG submission 187119) | Grasslands soil microbial communities from the Angelo Coastal Reserve, California, USA - 14_1009_09_30cm (SPAdes) (version 2) | ecosystem: Environmental > Terrestrial > Soil > Grasslands ... | reverse complement strand
GAAGCGCGCAGCGGGCCGGGTGAAGGACCGAATCGAGGTCGAGAACCTTTCAGCCCTACGCGAAGTCCGAGACGAGCGACGCCCTAGCCGGCGCGGCCCTGTGCGCGGGAAAGCCAGAGCGCCAGCCCCGCGACGCCGACCATCGCGGCGCCGATGAACGCCCATTCGCTACGTCCGGTCATGAACGAGCCAGGGACGACACCGATCCCTTGGAAGAAAAATAGCGTCCCCGAGAGCAGGACGAGGACGGCGACGATGCGCACGACGGTACGGACCATCCCGCTCGCATAACCAGCGCGCGAGGACGGATCTTCCGCTAACGCGGGACGACGACGTTGAGGACCACGGGGCCGCTCACGATGACGCCGAGGCGCTCGACCTTCACGACGCCGCTCACGAGATACCGGACGTCCCACGCGATGCCGGGCGGCGCGCTATCGAGCGACACGTAATAGGTGCCGTTCGCGGCGCTCGTCGTCGCACAGCGGATCGGCGGGCCGATCGTGACGCACACCCCGCCGTACCCCGCGCCAGTCTGGTCGGTCACGCGACCGCTGATCGACAGCGCGTTGGGGTCCGGCGGCGCGGTCGGGCGAGGTGTTGGGGCGCGCGTCGGCGGTGGAGGTGGAGGAGCCTCGGTCGGCGCGACGGTCGGCTCTGGAGTCGGCTCGACGGTCGGGTCGGGCGTCGCGCTCGCGAGCTCGCTGGCAGCCGGCGCGTCCGTGCCGCGGGCGAGCGCGGTCGCGCTCGGCGAGGCTTCGACGGCGCCCGCGGAATGGTCGTTACCGCGCGACGCGGCGAACGCGACGATCGCGCTCACACACGCGAGCACCACGAGGGTCGCTATAAGGGGAAGAAAGCGCCGATACATCCGTCCCTCCAGAGTGCCTTAACGTACGACGGCTCGAGATTCATCGGGCTAGGTAATTCGTCCGGTTCCGATCCGCGCGATGGTCACATTGATCCCCGGTCAACCGTGCGTCAGCCGCGCAGCCATATGCTGAGACCGATGCGCGACCGCGGGCGGGGCGGGGACGGCGGCGGCCGGGACTGGGGAAGCATCGATTGGTCGAACCTCGACCTCTCTGGCTTCGGTCGCGGCGGCAGAGTGAGCGGCCCGTCCCGGCGGGTGATCGTCATCTCGGTCGTCGTCGTTCTTCTGCTCCTCCTCCCGCTGTTCGCCGGCCCGCTCGTCGGCTTCCTCACCGATCTGCTTTGGTTCCGAAGCCTCGGGCTCGAGGACGTGTACCTGCGGCGCTTCACCGCCGCGTTCTGGGCGTTCCTCGCCTTCTCGGGCATCTTCTTCGTTCTCGCGCTCCCGAACCTGTACTTCGCGCTTCGACCGCAGGTCCCACGCGTCGTCGTCGAGACCGACCGCCGTCGCCGCGGAGCTCTGACGACGACCCTGCGCGTCATGTGGCTCCTGCTCATCCCGGCGTTCTTCTTCGGGATCGCCGGCGGCGATGAGTGGGATCCGCTGCTTCGCTGGCTGAACCAGGTCCCGTTCGGACAGACCGATCCGGTCTTCGGTCGCGACATCGGCTTCTACTTCTTCACGCTTCCGATCCTGGAGTTCGTGCGCGGGTGGCTGCTCGTGGCGGTCGTGGTCATCGCGATCGGCGTCGTGACGCTCTACCTCACACGGGGCGTGATCGGCGTCGCGACCGGCACGCTCGCGAGCGCCGACATCCGCGTCGCCGGCCGCACCGCGCTCGCGCTTGCCCGTCCCGCCCGCGCGCATCTCTCGATCCTCGGCGGACTGTTCCTGGCGCTGATCGCGGCGGGCTATCTGCTCGATCAGTTCGACCTCCTGCTCCGGCAGGAGACGGTGCTCACCGGCGCGGGCTTCACGAGCATCAACGCGCGCATCCCGGCGCTGACCATCCTCACGGTGATCGTCGGCGTGGCCGCTCTGGCGTGCTTCGCGAACGCCATCCGCGGCACGCTCTGGATCCTGGGCGGCGCGATCGTCGTGTGGTTCGCGGCGACCATCCTCGTCGGCAACGTCTACCCCGGCCTGATCCAGAACTTCATCGTGCAGCCCGATCCACTCAACAAGGAGCGGCCCTACATCACGCGGAACATCCAGGCCACGCGCGCCGCGTACTCACTCGATACGATCGACGAATCGGCGTTCAACGTGGGAGATGCGCCGACGCAAGCCGACGTCCGCACCGATCTGTCTGACACGGACACGGTGCGCCTTTGGGATTACCGCCCACTGCTCGCCGCCTATTCGCAGCTGCAGGGACTCCGCCAGTACTACCAGTTCAGCGATGTCGATATCGACCGCTACCAGATCGGTGGCCAGGAGCACCCGCTCTTCCTATCGGCCCGCGAGCTTTCGTCGAACAGCCTGCCGCAGCAGAACTGGCTGAACCGTCACCTCGTGTTCACGCATGGCTTCGGCGCGGTCGCTTCGACGTTTGGCGGCATCGGCAACGAGGGCCGTCCGCTCTTCGCCGTGCGCGACATCCCGCCCGTCGGCGAGCCCAAGATCGATCAGCCGCGCATCTACTACGGCGAGCTCACGAGCGACTACGTAATCGTCGACACCGCACAGGACGAGTTCGACTACACGACGGACCAGGGCGACCTCACGACGCGGTACAACGGTGCGGGCGGAGTCGGCATCGGTTCGCTCTGGGACCGCATCCTATTCACGCTCCGGTTCGGCGATTTCCCCAACCTCCTTGTGACGAACCAAATCAATTCGGAGAGCAAGATCCTGTTCCGCCGCTCGATCGTCGCGCGCGAGCGAACGATCGCCCCGTTCCTCGAGTACGACCCTGACCCCTATCTCGTCATCGCGAATGGGAAGCTGTACTGGATCAACGACGCGTTCACGACGGGCGACCGCTATCCCTACAGCGAGAACTTCGCCGCGCTGGGCCTCGGCTCGACCTCGCTCGCGGGCGGCCGCCTCAACTACATCCGCAACAGCGTGAAGGTCGTGACTGACGCGTACGACGGCTCGATCAGCTACTACGTCATCGACGAGAAGGACCCCGTCGTCCGCAATCTCCGCGCTATCTACCCCAAGCTCTTCAAGTCCATCGGCGACATGCCGCAGGTCCTCAAGGACCACATCCGCTATCCCGAGTCGCTCTTCAGCATCCAGGCCCAGGTCTTCGCCCTCTACCACATGACGAACCCCGACGACTATTACAAGCGGACCGACGCGTGGAAGATCGCGAACGAGATCCTCGTGCAGGGCGGTCCGCGCCAGCCCATCGAGCCCTACTACGTGACGACGCGGCTCCCCGGATCGAATCGACCCGAGTTCGTGCTCTTCGTGCCGATGACGCCGGCGGGCGGCCAGCGCGACAACATGGTCGCCTGGATCGCGGGTCGCGCCGACGCGCCCGACTACGGCAAGCTCCGCGTCCTCACGTTCCCGCGCGACCGCACCATCTTCGGTCCGTCGCAGATCGAGGCGCGCGTCGATGCCGACTCCACGATCCGCCAGCAGTTCACGCTGCTCTGCGGTGGCGGTGGCGCCAGCTGCATCCGCGGCAACCTGCTCGTGCTCCCGGTGGGAAACAGCTTCGTGTACGTCGAGCCGATCTACGTGCAGTCGCAGCAGAGCAGCATCCCGGAGCTGCAGCGCGTGATCCTCGCGACGCAGGACAAGGTCGTGATGACCGACTCGTTCACGAAGTCGCTCGAGGCGCTCTTCGGACAGGGCACCGTCGCCGCGTCGCCCAGTCCGTCACCGAGCCCATCGCCTTCGCCGAGCGCGACGCCACGCGCCTCCGCGACCCCGGCGCCGTCAGGTTCACCCGGGCCCGCACAGACCGTCGCGCAGCTCGTGAAGTCCGCATCCGACCACTACGACGCGGCGCAGGCAGCGCTCAAAACCGGTGACTTCGCGGAGTACGGCCGCCAGATAGGCCTCCTGCAGGACGATCTCGCCAAGCTTCGTGCCGCCACGGGTCAATAGCACGAGCTTGGGGGGCGCTGCCCCCCAGTCCGCGGTCGTGGCCGCGGCGTTGGTCCTTGGCCTGTACTGGTGCGTCGCTGGGATCGACCTCAACGCGCCGCAGATCGATCGTGTCGTGCTCCTCATCACCGGCGCCGCCCTGCTGTGGGCGACGCTGCGCGGATCGCCGACCGCGTTCCTGACCGGCTCCTACGCGGTGGTCGTGGCGATCTCGGAGCGCGCCAGCCGCGAGGTGATCCTCGACGGCAGCGACGTGCTTCGCGCGACGAACGAGTCGCTCGACGTTTTCCTCTCGGGCGGTGATCCCTACGCGCATGTCCTTCAGAGCACCGTCCCGCCGGGATCGCCGTTCGTGTACCCGCCGGGCGAGTTCCTCTTCTACCTGCCGTTCAAGCTCGTCTTCGGCGACATCAACCGCGTCGACACCTGGGCCGGCGTCGCGATCGTCGCGCTGATCGTCGTCGCCGGCGTCCGCATCAGCTTCGACGCCGTCGCGCTCCCCGCGATGCTCTATGCGTCGTGGGGCGCCGCGGGGTTCCATGCGATCGACGGCTCGAACGACGTCTCCGCCTCGTTCGTGCTCGTCCTCGCGCTGGCGCTCGCGGTCTTCGCAGCGCCGAGTCGCGGCGGACGATTTGCGTTCTTCGCCTCGGCATTCGTCTTCGGCTGGGCGATGGCGTTCAAGCAGTTCGCCGTCCTCGCGCTTCCGCCGCTGCTCCGGCATCTCGCCGTCGCTGGAGCGTCGTGGCGTCGCTATGCGCTCGCCGCGATCGGAACGACCGCCGCGCTCGTCCTGCCGTTTCTCATCATGGATCCGGGCGCGTTCCTCGAGCAGCAGCTCGCGCTATTCACGTTCCATCAAGAGACCTGGGGCGCCAACCTCCTCGCGGTGGCGGCACGCTTCGGCGATCCAACGCTGCTCCTCCCGATCTTCTTCGTGCTCGAGCTTCTCCTCACGTTCGCGGTCCTGGCGATCGCGCTGCGCTGGTCCATCCCGACCCTGGGCGCGGCGGCGCTCGCGGCATCCGGCGCGATCCTGGTGCCGCTCCTGCTCGCGCGCTGGACGACGCAGCCGTACTACGTGTACGTCGGCGCGATCGTGGCGTGCGGGATTGGTCTCTTGAACGCGCGAGTGCGATCGGTCTGAGCCCGCACGCAAACCTAAAATGCAGATCGAATGGGCAAGTTCATCCAGGTCCGGGACGTACCGGAAGACATCCATCGGACCCTCAAGGCCCGCGCGGCGCGACTGGGGATCTCGCTCTCGGATTACCTTCGCGCGGAACTTGCTCTCATCGCAGCGAGGCCGACGCCCGGAGAAGTGCGCGAGCGGCTACGCCGGTTACCCCCGTTGAAGGTTCCTGCGCGGGAGCGACCGGCCACGATCATCCGCCGAATGCGAGACGCTGCCGACTGAGCGTTGTCGGTTCAGCACCGGGCATGGCGCTTGCGAGCGAATCTGACCTCAGATGACGCGATGTAGGTCGATCTTGCCGACGCCCTCGGCACGCGAACCCTAGACTCGAAATTCCTTGAGCCACACGGTCGTCCTTGGTGGGGGCATCTGTGGCCTTGCCGCCGGGTTCTCACTCGCGGAGCACGGTGAGCGGGTCACGCTGCTCGAAGCCCAGCACTTCCTCGGCGGTCTCGCGACGACACTGCGCGGCGAGACCGGCGCGGGCTACGACTTCGGACCGCACGCGTACCACGCCCGCAATCAGCGGGTCCTCGACATGTTCAAGGAGATCGCGTCCGACGGCTTCCCCTCGCAGGCGAAGAACGTGCGCATAAAGTTCCGCGGCAAGTACTACAAGTACCCGCTCGAGGCGCTCGACATCGCGAAGTCGATGTCGCCCGTGCTCGCCGCCCGCGCGTTCGCCGACTACGCCATCGAGTCGCTGCGCCGCCGCGTGCGCCCGCGCGAGCTCGTGTCGGCCGAGGACTGGGTCGTACAGGCAATGGGCCGGACGCTCTACGGGCTCTTCTTCGGCCCGTACACCACGAAGGTGTGGGGCATCCCGCCTGCGCAGCTCGCGGCCTCGTTCGCGCAGCACCGGATCCCGCACATCTCGCTCGCGAAGGTGATCGTGTCGAGCCTGCGCAAAGGCAGCGCAAAGATCACCGGCACCGAGCATCGCTACGCGCCGCTGGTCATCGAGCTCTTCTATCCACCGAAGGGCGCGGGTCTCATCTCGCAGCGCATGGCCGAACGAATCAAGAACGCGGGCCCACAGAACGAGATCTGCACGGGCGCGCTCGCGACGGGGATCGATGTCGAAGGCGACCGCCTCGTCGGCGTGCGCTACCGCGACGTGCCACCGACGAACCTCGACGGCCAGCTCTGCGTGCTCGCGAGCGGGACCGAGGTCGGGAACCCGTTCGCGAGCGCGGGCGGCGAGGAACGCACGATCCCGTGCGATCGCGTGGCGAGCTCGATCCCGCTGCCGGCGCTCATCGCGCTCCTGGGCGACGCGGCCTCGGCCGAGGCCAAGGCCGCGGCCAGATTCCTGCGCTTCCGCGCGCTCACGATCGTCGGCCTGCGCGTGAAGCGGCCGCGGGCCCTCCCCGCCCAGTCGATCTACTTCACCAGCAAGACTTTCAACCGACTATCCGAGACGCGCAATTACGGGGGCAGCGACGTGTGCGCCGAGGACGAGACGGTGCTGCTCTGCGACATCACCTGCGACATCGGCGACCGGATCTGGAACGCGTCCGCGGAGGAGCTCGGGAAGATCTGCGCGCAAGAGCTCGCCGAGGAAGGCTTCATGAAAGTGAGCGAGCTCGCGGAGTCGGTCGTCCTCCGCTCAACATTTGGCTATCCCGTCTACATGGTCGGCTACGAGCGAGCGATAGAGACGCTCATGAAGGAATTAATGCGGTTCGACAATCTTGTCACTGGTGGGCGGCAGGGGCTGTATAAGTACGTCGACATGGACATCGCCTCCGAGATGGGGCTCGCGATGGCTGATCACTTCCTTTCGGGAAAAAGCAAAGCGGAAGCGATCGGCAAGGTCCCGTACGAGGACCGGGTGTTCGCTTGAATAAATCGCTGCGCGTCGGAGTCATCGGTGCGGGTTACTGGGGACCGAACCTCGTCCGCAACCTGAGCGAGGTGCCCGGGGCCGAGCCGGTCGCGGTCGCGGATCTCTCCGAGGAGCGGCTCGAGGCCATACGCAAGCGCTTCCCGGCGGTGCGCACGACGACCGCCCATCACGAGCTCTTCGACGATCGCGCGATCGACGCGGTGTGCATCGCGACTCCGGTCGGAACCCACCGCAAGCTCGCCGAGGAGGCGTTCGCCGCCGGAAAGCACGTTTTCGTCGAGAAGCCGCTCGCCGGCACCGTCAGCGACGCGGAGGCGATCGTGCGAGCCGCCGAGCGCGCGGGAAAGACGCTCATGGTCGGGCACACCTTCGTGTACAACCCGGCGGTCGTCGAGGTGAAGCGGATCCTCGACGCCGACGGCGTGGGCCGAGTCCAGTACATCGACAGCCAGCGCGTAAATCTCGGTCTGCACCAATTCGACATCAACGTGCTCTGGGATCTCGGGCCGCATGACGTCTCGATCACCCTCTATTGGCTCGGCGAGGAGCCCGCGTGGATACAGGCCACCGGTGCGTGCTTCGTCCAACCAGAGATCGAGGACGTCGTCTTCCTGATGATCGGATTCCCGTCGGGAGCGATCGCGCACGCGCACCTTTCTTGGCTCGCGCCAACCAAGCTCCGCACGATGACGGTGATCGGATCGAAGAAGATGGTCCTCTACGATGATGTCCAGACGGTCGAAAAGGTGAAGATCTACGACCAGGGCGTCGAAAAGCTCTCGGGCGAAGAGCTGCGGCGCAGCTATCGCGCCGGCGACATCCACAGCCCGCGCATCCCGGTGACTGAAGCGCTCCAGATCGAGATGCGGCATTTCATCGAGTGCGTTCGCGACGGGAAGAAGCCGCGCAGCGACGGCGAGGCCGGTCTGCGCGTGGTTCGAGCCCTCGAAGCCGGGATGCGGTCGCTCCGCACCGGCGGCGCTCGTGTGGCCTACCGACCGGACGCCGTCCGGGCATGAACCGTTGGGGGGCTATGCCCCCCAATCCCCCAGGCGTCCATCCGACCGCGATCGTCGCGCCAAACGTGCATTTGGGCGAAGAGAGCGTCGTCGGCGAGTACGTGGTGCTCGGTCGCGCGCCGCGCGGCAAGCGGGAGGGCGAGCTTCCACTGTTCATCGGCCCTGGAGCGGTGATCCGCCCATTCACCACGATCTACGCCGGCGCGCGGATCGGAGCGCGTCTGCAGACCGGACAGGGCGCCTCGATCCGCGAGGACAACCAGCTCGGCGACGACGTGTCTGTCGGAACCCATGCGTCGCTCGAGTTCGGGAACCGCGTCGGCTCACGCGTACGCATCCATACCGGCTGCTTCCTCGAGCTCACCTATATCGAGGACGACGTGTTCCTCGGCCCGCATGTGGTGTTCACCGACGACCCACACCCGCAGTGCCCGGCGTACCTCGATTGCGTCAAGGGTGGCGTGGTGCGGCGGCGCGCCCGCATCGGGGCGAACAGCACGATCCTGCCCGGCGTCGAGATCGGCGAGGACGCGCTCGTCGGCGCTGGCAGCGTGGTGCGCCAGCGCGTCCCGGCGCGTACCGTCTGGGCGGGCAATCCCGCAGTGGAGATCAAGCGCGACCTTCGCGACCTCACGTGCTTCGCCGGCATCTACCCGCACGCGTACTCATGGCTCGAGGACCTGCCCGCGCGCGAGAAGGTGGGAACGTGATCACATTCGAAGAAGGAGCCGTCAGCACATGACCGCAGTCATCACGCAGGACGTACCGCTCGTCGACCTCCGCGCCCAGTACGCGACGATCCGCGACGAGGTGCGGAAAGCGATCGACGAGGTGCTCGAAAGCATGCAGCTCACCATCGGTCCAAACGTCCGCGCGTTCGATGAGGAGTTCGCGCGGTACATCGGCGCCAAGCACGCCGTCGGCGTCGGGAGCGGGACGGACGCGCTCCAGCTCGCGATACGCGCGTGCGGCGTTTCGAGCGGCGACGAGGTGATCACGGTCTCGTTCACGTTCTTCGCGACGGTCGAAGCGATCCTCTACGCGAACGCGCGACCGATCCTCGTCGAGATCGACGAGGAGACGATGCTCATGGATACGTCAGCGGTCGCGGCGGCGATCACGCCGCGCACCAAGGCGATCATTCCGGTCCACCTCTACGGACGGACCGTCGACCTGCGGCCACTCCGCCAGATCGCTCAGGATCGCAACATCACGATCATCGAGGACGCCGCACAAGCGCACGGCGCGCTCCTCGACGACGGCAAGAAGGCGGGCAACGGCGGACGCGTGAACTGCTTCTCGTTCTACTGCTCGAAGAACCTCGGCGCCTACGGCGAGGCCGGCAGCATCACGACCAACGACGATCGCCTCGCCGAAGAGCTTCGCGCGCTGCGCGAGCACGGGCAGTCCACCCGCTACTACCACCCGGTGGTCGGATACAACGCACGGCTCGATGAGATCCAGGCCGCGATCCTGCGGATCAAGCTGCGCAAGCTTCCCGAGTGGAACGCGCGGCGGCGGGAGATCGCGCGCATCTACGACCGTCTGCTGCAGGGGACCGGTATCCGTGTGCCACAGATCCCGCCCGGCGAGCGCCACGTCTTCTACGTCTATTGCATCCGCGTGCCCGGTGGCCGCCGCGACGCGCTGCGCGGTTTTCTCGCCGACCGCGGAATCGGAACCCAGATCCACTACCCCGTGCCGATCCACCTGCAGCAGTCGGCGGAGTTCCTCGGGTACCGCAAGGGCGACCTGCCCATTACCGAGCGCTTCGCCGACGAGGTGCTCTCGATCCCCATGTATCCGGAGCTCACCGACGAGCAGATCGATCGCGTGACGACCTCGATCCGCGAGTTCGCCAAGAGCCATTGACGACGCGAACGGTCAAGGCGGTCCACGGCGTCCAACAGGTCGCGCCCGATCCGGCCGACGAGGTCGCGGAGTCGGCCCGCCTGCGCGAGCGCGAGTCGCGCGAGGCCCTCCTCGAGAGCTACGCGGCCGCGGCCTACCTCGATAGCGCCGACGGCGCGCGCCAGCGGCGTGTGCTGCTGCGCGCGCTCTGCAAGTCGTTCGGTCACGGCGTGCGCATCGGTGTCGGCGTGCTCGTGCTTCATCCGCACACCTTCGCGATCGGAGACGCTGTGTTCGTCGGGAACCAGACCTTCCTGCAGGGGCGCCACGACGGGCGCACGGTCATCGGCGCGCACACCTGGATCGGTCCGCAGAGCTATTTCGATTGCCGCGACCTCGAGCTCGGCGAGTACGTCGGATGGGGGCCCGGCGCGAAGGTGCTCGGCAGCGAGCACACCGGTGACCCGATCGACGTGCCGATCATCCAGACCGATCTCCTGATCAAGCCGGTGCGCGTGCACGACTGGGCGGATATCGGGGTCAACGCCGTGCTGCTCCCCGGCGTCACGATCGGCAAAGGCGCGATCGTCGGCGCCGGCGCGGTCGTGACGCACGACGTCCCCGATTACGCGATCGTCGCGGGGGTGCCGGCGAAGATCCTGCGCTATCGCAAGGAGCCAGAGCAGTCTTCCTGACGCCCTCTTTCGGGAGTTGGAGCGGACCGTGTACGCATGATCGCCTCGCACGTTCCGGTCGGTCGCGACGAAGGCCTTGATCGTGAGGGTGCGATCAATTGCGATTCCCTTGAGCACCGTCCATCGCTCTCAGCTTCGGCAGCGACTCTCGGTCCTTCGCCCGAGCAAGGCTGCCGAGGTCGACGACGCGCTTCGATACTCCCTCGGGCTTGACTGAGGGATTCTCTTCCCCGCAGGCTCTCCGGCGGTGAGCCTCTTCGGCGGCAGCAAGCAGACCAGGAAGATGCGGCTCGTGCCGCGCGCGCCCGGCGACACGACGCCGCTCGATCCCGCGGTCGCCGAAGCCATCCGCAGGTCCGGCATGGACCCGACGAAGTTCACGATTGCGCCGTACGAGCAGGGCGAGGCCGAGCCGCCAGTGGAAGGACTCTTCAAATCGGGAAGCCGCGTCGAGCACACGTTCCTCTTCGCGACGGTCGATAGCGCGCTCAGCGCCATCGAGCGGCTCGTCGACGGCGACACCGCTGCGCGGATCACCAAAGACGCGAGCGGCTGGCTCGTCGTGTTCGACGAGGCGGCCCAACCGGGCGTCCAGGGCGCGACGCAGCACGAGCGGTTCGCAAACGTGGCCGCTCCCCTCGGTGCAGAGGATCGCGGATTCGCGCATCTCACCATGCACGTGAACCGCGTCGAGAAGAAGACCTGAGCGCGCTCGACGGCGCGCGCATTGTCGTGACCGGCGGCGCGGGCACGGTGGGATCGCGCATCGTCGACGGGGCGATCGCGGCCGGCGCCAAAGAAGTCGTCGCGCTCGATGCGCTCGTGCGCGGCGTTCCCGAGAACCTCGCCGGCGCGCTCGCGACCGGGCGCGCGCGGCTCGTCGAGCTCGACATCCGCGACCGCGAGGCCGTGCGGGCGAACATCGCGGGCGCGGACTTCGTCTTCCACCAAGCGGCCCTTCGCTGGACCCGCTGCCAGGAGCGCCCGCGCGAGTGCCAGGAGGTGATGGTCGGTGGCACGTTCAACGTGCTCGAGGCCGCGGCGGAGGCGAAAGTGGCACGCGTGGTGCTCGCATCTTCGGCCGTGGTCTATGGCGAGCCGGTGCATCTGCCCATCGATGAGGACCATCCCCTTAATGGAACGACCGTCTACGGCGCCGCCAAGGTCGCGAACGAGCAGCTCGCCCGCGCCTTCGCGCATCTGCGCGACCTGCGCGTGACCGCGCTCCGCTATTTCAACGTATACGGGCCGCGCATGGACATCCGTTCAAAGTACGTCGAGGTCATGGTCCGCTGGCTCGATCTGATCGATCAGCAGAAGCCGCTCGTGCTCTTCGGTGACGGATCCGCATCGGCCGACTTCGTGTACGTCGACGACGTCGTCCGCGCGAATCTGCTCGCGTGCGACACGAAGACCGGCGACGCTATCGTCAACGTCTGCACCGGCGTGGAGACCCGGATGAGCGACCTCGCGTCACTGCTGCTCGAGCTCACCGGAAGCACGGTCGGTGTCGAGCGCCGTCCACAGCCGGCCGGTGCGCTACCGGCACGGCGGTACGGAGACCCGCGGAGGGCGAAGGAAGCGCTCGGCTTCGTCGCCCAGACGGACCTGCGCGAGGGCACGAAACAGCTCATCGCCTGGCGCCGGCAGGCACTGGCCGCGAGCGCCGCCCGCACGGCGTAAAGGAGAGGACATGGCGGTCGAAACGAAAAAGAAGATGACCGTGCCCATCACCAAGCCGGCGCTCGGCGAGGAAGAAGCGCGCGCGCCGTTCGACTCGATCAAGGCCGGGTGGGTCACTCAGGGGCCCAGGGTCGCGGATTTCGAAAAAGCGGTCGCCGCATACGTCGGAGCCAAGCACGGCATCGCCACGACCTCCTGCACGACCGGCTTGCACCTCGCGCTCGCCTCGATCGAGGTCGGTCCCGGCGACGAGGTCATCGTTCCATCGTTCACGTTCATCGCGTCCGCGAACGCGATCCTGTACACGGGCGCGACGGTGGTGTTCGCGGACATCGACCCCCGCACCTTCAACGTCGACCCGGCGGACGTCGAGCGCAAGATCACGAGGCGAACGAAGGCCATCATGCCTGTCGACCAGATCGGCCTCGCCTGCGATATCGGCGCGATCAACGAGATCGCGAAGCGTCACGGCCTCGACGTCGTAGAGGACGCCGCCCCGGCGATCGGCGCCGAGTACAAGGGCCGCAAGGTCGGCGCCAACGCGCACCAGACCGTGTTCAGCTTCCACCCGCGGAAGGTCATCACGACCGGCGAAGGCGGGATGATCACGACCGACGACACAGCGCTCGCCGATCGCGCGCGTAAGCTGCGAGCGCACGCGATGAGCGTGTCCGACCTCGAGCGTCACAGGGCGGACCATCCGGTCCTCGAGGAGTACCACGAGCTCGGCTTTAACTACCGGATGACCGACATCCAGGCGTCGATCGGGCTCGTGCAGATCCGCCGGCTCGACGAGCTGCTGCGGATCCGCATCGCGAAGGCGGCGCGCTACAGCACCGAGCTCGGCGCGATCAAGAAGCTGCGCACGCCATACACGCCGCCGTACGCGAAGCACACCTATCAGTCCTACTGCGTCGACCTCGATCCATCCGTCGACCGCGAGGCGCTGATGACGAGCCTGTTGCGCCGTGGGATCGCGACGCGCCGCGGGGTCATGGCCTCGCATCTCGAGAAGGTCTATCTCGAGCGCATCGGTAAGATCTCGCTGCCCGTGACCGAGGAGAAGGCACGCACGACGATGCTGATCCCATTGTTCGCGGCGATGACAGATGAGGAACAGACGTACGTCATCGACGCCTTGCGTGAGGAGCTCGCCGCGGCCTGACCGGTGCCCTCGGACTTGCTTGCCTGCCCGGTCGTAGATTGGCGACCGCATTCTCATCTCGGTGGGAGGTCTCCATGTCTGCGCGTCCTTCGTTCGTATCCTTCCTCGCTCTCTCTGCCGTCGTGGCCGTGACCTCTGCCTGCGCGGGACCCGCGGCCGCGCCGACCACCAGCGCACCCACGGTCGCGGCGCCGACCGCCGCCGCTACGAGCTGTCCCGCACCGACCGTCGCGCCAACCGTGGCGCCCGGCGCAGGCACCGCCGCTCCGACCCTTCTGCCGCTGATCCCGGAGAACACCAACGGCTGCGTGACGGTGTCCAAGATCCCGATCCCGCCGATCGCCGGGAAGACCGCGTCGATCGACATCATCGACATCGACCAGCAGGCCCACCTGATGTACGTGACCGACCGCGGCGACAACGGCATCGACATCTTCGACGTCGCGAGCCCGACCGCGAAGTACGTGAAGACCGTCGACGTCGGTTCAGGGCCGAACGGCGTCGTCGTCGCGAAGAACGTGAACAAGGTCTTCGCGGCCCTCAACGACAGCAACGTCGCGATCATCGACATCGCCACGGGCTCCTCCACGCTCAACACGGTGATCGCGAAGCTCAACACCGGCGGGAAGAAGCGCGCCGACGAGCTCGACTACGACCCGACCGACAAGAAGGTCTACGTGGCCAACAGCGACGACGGGATCGTGACGGTCATTGACGCGACGTCGAACAAGATCCTCAAGAAGTTCGACAACATGGGCGATGCGCTCGAGCAGCCGCGTTATGACAGCAAGGACGGGATGATCTACCTCACGAGCTCCGGCCAGAACGCCGTCTTCCAGTTCGACCCGACGAAGGACGTGATGGTGAAGAAGTTCGACGTCGGGGCGAAGTGCGACCCGAACGGCATCGCGATCAATCCGACGACCCAGCAGGCGCTGCTGGGCTGCAGCAGCCGTTCGGCGAACAACGCGATTCTCTGGGACATTGCCGGTGGCAAGGTCATCTCGAGCTTCGAGCAGGCCGGGGCAGGCGACGCGGTGCTCTACAGCGCGTCTGCGGACCGATTCCTCTTCGCGGCATCGAATTTCAACCGCGGGGCGGTCATGGCGATCTTCTCCGGGAACCCGGTGAAGTTCCTTACGAGCGTCGAGACCGCCGTCGGGAGCCACGGCGTGGCCTTCGACGAGACGAACAAGATCGTCTACACGCAGGATCAGCTCCCGAATGAGGGAGCACTCTTCAGCTTTGCGCTACCGAAGTGAGGTTGTTCGCGGCGATGACAGATGGGAAGGAGCCTGACGTCATCGCCGCATCGCTGGGGGCCTCCCTTGTTCCCACTTCGTAACCCGTGACGTGAGGGAACCCTCCTAGCCTCAGCATCCGTGGAGTACCTGCTCGTACTCCAGCTGCCCGGCTTCTCGATGCGGTCCTACGACGAGGTCCTCCAGATAGAGCGACGAGTCGGGGTCGCTCTTGGCGGTCTCGCCATCGTCGACGGACGTCAAACAGCATCGGGCGAGGTCAGCATCCTCCTGCTCACCGAACGGCCGATCGAGGTCTTGCAGCGCATCAACGAGATGCCCGAAGGCTGGGAGGTCGTTCCGGCGCTCCGCGCCGCCTACCGCAAGGTGGACGAAGGCGACTTCGAGGTCCTCGACGGCGAAGGCCCTCGCCGCTTCCACATCGCGCCGTTCGCTACGTCGGCCTAGATCTCCTTCAGGTACTGCACCATCTCGGCGCGGACGTGGTAGCCCATCGTCTCGTTGATGTGCAGGATCGGTGCGTTCTGGCTGTCGTTGTCGGTCCGCACGCGGCCCACGCCGAGCGCGATCGCCTGCATCACCGTCTCGCACTTGAGCGCGCGAGCGACTCCGCGCCCGCGGACCTTCCGTGCCGTCCCGGTCCAGTCGGTGACCACGACGCCGCGCATCGGCGGATAGGAGAGCATCGAGATGCCCACGATGTCCTCGTCCTCGCGCGCGATCCAGATGCGGTCCGGGCGAAGCCCGGGCGAGCTGAACCACTTCATGAACTCGTCCATGGGAATCTGCACGAACGGGACGGTCGTCGGCACGTCGGCCTCGGCCTCGTCGCTCATCCGCTTGAGCTTGTCGAACCTGGCGGGGTCGCGGTCCTCCGCGAGCGTGAGCAGTCGGATGCCCTCCTTCTTCATCTGCGCGCGTGACTCGCGCGCCATCCGCTCGAGCTTGTCGTGGTTCGCGAGCAGGTCCAGCTCCCAGAAACGCTGTCGGCGGATCTCGTTGTAGCCGCGCGCCTCCACGACGTCGCGGCGCAGCCGATCGCGCTCCCACGCCCAGATGGACAGCTTCTTCGAATCGTCGGCGCGCGAGCGATCCTCGAGCATCGCGATGAGCGCGCCCAGGCGCTCCTCCGTCCGAAGATCCGCTCGGACCTCGGTGCCGATCCGGCAGAAATGTTCGGGGACCTTGTCCCACGACGGATGCATCCGGTATGCGTATGCCACCACCGCGCGGTCGCGGACTCCCACGAAACGCTCGGTCACGCCCTCGCTCACCATCGACCACCAGTGACGAAGGAGCTTCGGGTCAACGGCGTCGTCGGGATGCACGGTCGTTTCCAGATCCGCGACAACTGCCGCATCGTCCAGCGTCGCCGGACGGACGTCGAGGTCGGCGATCTTCACCTGAGCCTCCCGAGCGCCTTGTCGCGGGCGATCTGACCCAGCTGCACGACGTACTGCACGATCTCGCGGCGCCCGAACTTCGACTTCCCGAGCTCGCGGTCGCGGAAGGTGTATGGAACCTCGACGATCCGCGCTGCGCGGGCCCGCGCGATCACCTCGAGCCCGATCTTGAAGCCGATCGCGTTGAGGCGAACCCCGTCGATCGCCCTCCGCCGGATGGCGAAGAATCCGCTGGTCGCATCGCGGACCGGCACGAGCACGCTTCCCATCATGCACGCGACCCGCGAGACGACGCGCCGGCGCATCGGCCAGTCCCTGGTCCCACCTCCTTTGACGTAACGGCTGCCGACGGCGAGGTCGGCGCCCGCGTCGATCGCGTCGACGAGCCCGGGCACGACCTCTGGCGGATGCGAGAGGTCCGCGTCCATGACCACGAGCGGATCGCCTCGCGCCACCTTCATCCCCGCGATCACCGCCGACGCCAGTCCCGCTTTGCCCGAGCGGCGCACGACCCGGACCGGCCGCGCCGGCGCGAGACCCGCCGCGATGTCCGCGGTCCCGTCGGGCGAGCCATCGTCGACCACCACAAGCTCCCACTCGCGTCCGGCAAGGGACACGGCGAGTCGCTCGACGAGCGGCGTGATCGAGCCGGCCTCGTTGTACGTGGGGACGATCACCGAGATCACGGGCGCCGATAGTCTAGGAACGGTGCGCGTGGCGTTCGACGCGCGTCATCTGCAGACCGTGGCCCGCGTCCGCGGCATCGGGCGCTACTCGCGCAACCTGCTGGCGGCGTTCGCGCGCGCCGCGCCGCGCGACATCGAGTGGATCCTCGTACGGCTGCGGAATTTCCCCGCGGCGGACGCGGGGCTTCTCCCGCCGCACGCGGACCTCGAGACCGCGCGCCTCCGTCGTCCGGAGCTTTCGATGCTCGCACTCGACCCCGTGCTGCTCAGCTTCGAGCTTTCGCGCGCGCGTCCGACCCTCTATCACGCGACGCAGCTCTCCCTTCCGGCTCGGCGGTCGTTCGCCGCGGTCCTCACGGTGCACGATCTCGCGCCGCTCATCTGGCCTGGCGAGTACCTGCGCCTGCCGTACTCGCGCATCGGCCACACGTGGCAGTACGCGCTCGCGCGCCGCGCCGACGCGATCATCGCGGTCTCGGACGCGACGCGGCAGGACGTCATCGAGCGCCTCGGCATACCGGAGGAGCGCGTCCACGTCGTGCCCGAGGCCGTCGACGACGCGTTCGCCCCACCGCCGCGCGACGAGGGGCGCGCCTTGGCGCGCGACCGCTTCGGCGTGGCGTCGCGCTACGTGCTCTATGTGGGGCAGTTCGACGCGCGCAAGAACGTTCGCGGCCTGCTCCGCGCGTTCGCCCGGGCGGCCGATCGCGACCGCGAGCTGCGCCTGGTGGTCGTGGGCGATCTGGGAAAGCTCGCGCATTACCTTCACGATGCGCTCGCGCACGAGCGGGTTCCGACCGATCGCGTCGTGCTCACCGGATTCGTCGACGACCAGACCCTCGCCGCTCTCTACGCCGGCGCCGAGGCCCTCCTCCATGCGGCGCTCCTCGAGGGCTTCGGGCTCACGGCGCTGGAGTCGCTCGCGGCGGGCACCCCCGTCGTCGGCTACGCGGGAGGCGCTGTTGCCGAGGTCGTGGGGGATGCCGGCCTCTTGGTGCGGAGCGGCGACGAGGAAGCACTCGCGGGCGCGCTCTGCCGGATCCTGGACGACCATGCGCTTCGCGCGAGCCTCGCCTCGCGCGCGCGGTCGCGCGCGGCCGCGTTCTCCTGGGATCACGCGGCGCAGCAGACGTTGGCGGTGTACAGAGAGGTCGCGGGGGTATGAGGGGGCGCGAAGCCCCCTCAACGGTAGACTTGAGATTCCGAGATGGCTCGACGCATCCCACTTCCACGCCTCACGAACCGCCAGCGCATCGCGCGCTGGCAGCGCGAACGCCGCCAGCAGGCGATCTATATCGTCGTCTTCTCCTCGATCCTTTTCTTCGTCATCGGCCTCGCGGCGTGGGCGGCGAGCGACAAGTACTACCAGGACAACCTCAAGGCCGCGATGCGCATCGACGGTCGCGCGGTGCCGATGCGCGACTACAAGAGCGAGCTCAAATACGAGCTCGCGCGGTTCTACGTCGAGTTCGGCGTCCCGGCGGGCAGCGAGAACGACCCACAGCTCGATCAGCAGAAGGCCTCGTACGAGCGCACCGCACTCGACACGATCGAGGAGTACTCGCTCCTCGACATACAGGCGAAGGCCGACGGCGTCACGGTGGCTCCGGACACGATCGACGCCCGGTACAACGAGGACTGGAGCCAGTACCGCAGCCGACACATCCTCATTCAGATCAACAAGGACGCGCCCGACCAAGCGCTCGAGGCGAGCAACGCGCTGGCGAAGGCGACGGCGATCCGCGATCAGCTGCGGCAGGACCCGAACAACCAAACTCTCTGGAACCAGCTGGCAAAGGACAATTCCGACGATCCCGGGACGAAGGACTCGGGCGGCGAGCTCGGTTGGGTCGGAAAAGGCCAGTTCGTCAAGGAGTTCGAGAACGCGGTAAAGGCCCTGCCAGTCGGCGCGATCAGCGATCCCGTCAAGTCCGACTTCGGCTACCACATCATCCAGGTGGAGGAGCGGAAGGGTCCCGAGGCGCACGAGGTCGTGAAGAAGTGGCTGGCGTCGGGCTTCACCCTCGCCTACATCAAGCGGCACACCCGCTACGACGTGCTGCGCGACGAGTTCACGACCAAGCGCCAGGACGCGGCGGTCACCTCCCCGACGGCGCAGGTGCACGTCGCGATGATCCAGGTCGCGGCTCCGAAGCCGGTCGGCGGCGACTTCCAGGCGTTCAGCGCCCAGCTCAAGAAGGTGAACGACATCGCGACCGCGCTGCAGAGCGGGACCGACTTCGGCGACGTCGCCAAGCAGTACTCCGAGGATGCGGCCACGAAGGACAAGGGCGGCGACCTCGGCTGGATCGCGCGCGGCATGCTGACCGACCTCGCGGCCGAGAACGAGATCTTCACGCTCGACGCGGGGAAGATCAGCCAGCAGCACAACGGCCTCAACAACACGACCTGGTACAAGGTCATCGAGAAATCCGACTCGCGCGCGCTCGACGACGATCAGAAGTCGAAGATCAAGGACAACGCGTACCAGTACTGGCTGAACCAGCAGAAGAAGGCGCACGACGTCCTCCGCCTCATCCCCGGTCTCGAGTTCGAGTAGCCCGTTGAAGGGGGCTTCGCCCCCTTCAGATCCCCTGCGAGCGCTCGAGTCGCTCTTGCTTCGCTGGCCCTCCGGCGTGGATGTGGTCCCGGCGAGCGCGCTCGACCGGCACACGTTCGCGACGATCCGGCCGGTCGCGATCGTGCTCGACGCGGTCCCCGATTGGAGCCTCCTCCGCTCGCGCTATCCCGCGGACCAGCCCGTCGCGCTTCTGGATGGTGAAGGCGAGCGCGACAGCACGCTCGGAGACGCCGAGCGCGAGCTCGGTCGCGCCCGCTTCCTCGTGCTTCCGCCACTCGAGCCGTTCGCCGATCTCGCCTCGCTCGCGACGGTCACGCGGATCGCCGAGCGGCTGCGCGCGCCGAACGGTTGTCCCTGGGACCGCGAGCAGACCCACGCGTCGCTCCGGCCGCATCTGCTCGAGGAGGCGTACGAAGCGCTCGCGGCGCTCGACGCCGGCGACGTGTCGCGGCAGCGGGACGAGCTCGGAGATCTGCTGCTGCAGATCGCGCTGCACGCGCAGCTGGGCCGCGAGGAGGGCACGTACGACATCGGCGCGATCGCGGGGAAGCTGAACGAGAAGCTCATCCGCCGACATCCGCACGTGTTCGCCGGACAAGAAATTCCGCACGGCGACCTACTCGCGCAGTGGGAGCGCATCAAGCGCGACGAGCGATTGGAAGGGGCTACGCGCGCTGGGGGGCCGGAGGCCCCCCAAGCCCCCAGGTCGATACTCGATGGCGTTCCGCGCGAGCTCCCAGCGCTCTTCGCCGCCGAACGAATGCAGGAGCGCGCCGCCCGCGTACGCCTCGTGCCGCCGCGACTCGATCTCCCGCTCGACATCGACGACGAGGATTTCCTCGGTGACCTGCTCTTCGACGTCGTCGCGGTTGCGCGCGAGGCCGGCTTCGACGCCGAGACCGCGCTGCGCGCGGCGAACGAGCGCTTCGCCGCGCACGTCGAGCGCGTCGAGACGCGTGCGCGCGAGGCCGGCCGACCGCTCGAGTCGTACCCTCCCGACGAGATGAAGCGGCTCTGGGACCAGACCGCATGAGCTTCGTGCGCTCCGACGGACGCGCGGCAAAGGCATTGCGACCGGTGACCATCGACCTCGACGTCTCGAAATTCGCCGAAGGATCTGCGCGGATCGCGTTCGGGGACACGCAGGTGCTGTGCCTCGCGACGCTGCAGGAGTCCGTGCCGAGACATCTCGAGGGCAAGGGCACCGGCTGGGTGACGGCCGAGTACGCGATGCTGCCGCGGAGCACGCCCGAGCGCAGCCCGCGCGAGAGCCTTGTCGGACGGCCGGGCGGCCGGACCTTTGAGATCCAGCGTCTCGTCGGCCGCGCGCTCCGTGCGGCTGTTGACCTGAAGGCGCTCGGTCCGCGGAGCGTCGTGGTCGATTGCGAGGTGATCCAGGCTGACGGCGGGACGCGCACCGCCGCGATCACCGGCGGCTTCGTCGCCCTCGCGCACGCCCTGCGAAAGATCTCGCCGTCGCCGATCGTGCGGAACGTCGCCGCGGTCTCGGCGGGCTACGTCAAGGGCGAGCTCCTCCTCGACCTCGCGTACGCCGAGGACTCCGTGGCCGATGCGGATGTGAACGTCGTGGCGACCAGCGACGGCGAGCTCATCGAGGTCCAAGGGACGGCCGAGGGCAGGCCGTTCTCCCGTGGCGACTTCGACCACGTGCTCGCGCTCGCGCTCGAGGGCATCGCGACGCTGGTGACCGCGCAGCGCGCCGCGCTGCGGTGAGCGTCGACCGCCACCGGATCCTGCTCGGGTCGGCGAATCCGGGGAAGCTCAAGGAATATCGCGAGATCCTCGACGGGCTCGACCTCGAGCTCGTGGCGCCCGACGATCTCGACCGCGTCCCGCCCGAGCCGGCGGAGGACGCGCCGACGTTCGAGGAGAACGCCCGCCACAAGGCCCGGGCTTATGCCCTTGCGAGCGGGCTGCAGACGATCGCCGATGACTCGGGGCTCGAGGTCTATGCACTGCGCGGCGCGCCGGGTGTCCGGAGCCGGCGCTTCTTCGGCGAGGACGCGAGCGCGGAGGACCGGAACGCCCGCCTGCTCGCGATGCTTTCGGGAGTCGAGGACCGATCGGCGCGCTTCGTCTGCGTGACCGCGCTCGCCTCGCCCGACGGCCACGTCGAGCTCTTCGAAGGGGAAGTGCACGGCGAGATCGCGGAGATGCCGCGCGGCGAGGGCGGTTTCGGCTACGACCCGGTGTTCGTCATCGCCGGCGACGGCCGCACGATGGCCGAGCTCTCGCCGGAAGAAAAACATCGCGTCTCGCATCGCGGTCTCGCCGGCGCGAAGCTCCGCGCACGTCTTGCGGCGGGCCAGCGCGCATGAGACCTGCTCTCCGGATCTAGCGCGATCGCCCCGGGCTCCGGCTGAGCGCCACACGAAGCGCGGCGACATCCCGGTGGAAGATCGCTTCGGGGATCGGCTCGCGGTGCGTCCCCGGAAGGCGCATGAGGCGTGCGGGCTCGCCAGGGCTGTCGTCAGTGACATAACGCGGGATGACGTGCGTGTGCAGGTGTGGCACGGTGTTGCCGAGCGTCTCGAAGTTGAGCTTCGCGGGCCGGTAGTGGGCCTCGAGGCTGCGCGCGACGGTCAGGACCTCGCGGAAAAACGCGGTCGCGTCGGCGTCGCTCAACTGGGTCGGATCCGCGATGTGCGGTCCGCGCCAAATCACGATGGTGTATCCGGGCTGGCCGACGTCCCCGCGGACGAGATACGCGTCCGAGACGCGGCCGGCGAAGATCCGGGCATTCCCATGCGAGTCGTCGGGGCGGCCCTCGGCGCACATCGGACACGCCTGACCCGCACGTCTTGCTTCCCAGTCGGCGTCCCACGTCCGCGTCACCGGCCCAACGCTAGCGTGCCTTCGTCGTACACCAGGTGTCCATCGTCGATACGCGCGGCGTCCCACAGCGTGTGGGGTGCGCTCTTGTTCGGTCCGAGCAGATGCGTGACCATCCAGCCGTCCACCGTGAGGCGGTCGGCGATCATCCGGCGATGGCAGCGCCACCAGAGCGTCTCGGCGCACATGAACGCGGTGCGGCGCTCGCCTGCGAGCTCGGTCAGGCGCGCGTAGTCGCGCGCGAACTCGTCGGTCGCCATGTGGTCCGCGTAACCGCGGAACGCCGCGACGCGGAGCGCGCGGTGGGGCGAGTCCTCGCGCGGCTCGCGTCGACCGCCGAGCCCGACCAGGTGCACGTACTCGAGGCCGGCAGCGGCGAGCGCGACCGCGAGCGCCTTCGCGCCGAACTGGGGATGGCGCCTCGATCCGGGAAAGGACCGCACGTCGGCGAGCAGCGCGATCCTCGCCTCACGCAGCGTGTCCAGGAATTCGTCGAGCTCACGCGCTCCGTGACCGATCGACCAGATCTCCACGAAGAACAGTGTGGGAGACTCGACCGGTGACTGACGTCACGATCCGACCGGTCAGTCCCGACCAGCACGATGCGGTGATGCACTACTTCGACATGGTCGCGTACGCGGACAATCCCAACTGGTCGCGCTGCTTTTGCATGGAGCGGCTGGTCGCCGACTACCAGTCGCGCACGAAAGCACAGAACCGCGCATCGCGCAGCCAGCTGATCATCTCCGCGAAGGCGAACGGTCTCGTCGCATACCGTCTGGGGCGCGTGGTCGGATGGTGTCACGCGGCGCCGAAGACCGAGCTGCTGAACGTCCCCGGCGACCGCGATCCGAAGACCGGCGCGATCGTGTGCTTCGTCGTCGCACCGGACCAGCGCCGACAGGGCATCGCGACGACGCTTCTCGAGGCGGCGCTCGAGCACCTTCGCTCGCGGGGCGTGACCACTGTCGAGGCATACCCCTGGCGCGGCGACGTCGATCCGACGCGCTGGGTGTGGGCGCAGTACGTCGGGCCGCTCTCGATGTACCAGAAGGCCGGCTTCACCATCGGCGAGGCAATCGAGGACTTCTGTATCGTTCGCAAGCAGGTATGAGCGCACGAGTCGTCTCGCTCCAGCTTCACGAGCAGCACGGCGCGCATCCGCACGCCGTGGCCGAGGTGTCCGCGCGCGTCGGCGCCGGGATCGTGGGCGACTCGCACGGCAACCGCGAGCCTCGTGCGGTCCTGGTGCTCGACCGCTCGACCCTCGATGCGCACGGCCTCGCTTTTGGCGACCTGCGGGAGCAGATCACGATCGACGGCCTCCCGGATGTCACGAGGCTCGCGCCGGGCACAGAGCTTCGCGTCGGGGGAGTCACGCTGCGCGTGACGGGCGAGTGCGAGCCCTGCACCCACATCGGCGAGATGAATGGGCAGGCAGACGTCGAAGCGTTTCGCGTCTCGCTCGAGCACCGGCGCGGCGCGCTGTGCTCGGTCGTCGCCGTCGAGGGCCCGATCCGGCTCGGCGATGCGGTGAGCGTCCTCGTCCGCGCATAGGTGGTCGCAGCGGGCGTCACCAAACGACCACCAAAACGGCGCTGTTCCGCAACCTTGCCATCTCCTAGCGTGTGAGCCGAATGAGCGGCCGCGACACGACCTCGTCCGCAGCAGCATCGGAGGACGAGGCCTAGTCGCGTCCCGATCCGAGCAGAGCGACGAAGGCCTCCCGAAAAGCGGGAGGCTCTTTTGTTAGTTGGGAGGAAACGTGTCGAGCGAGCACGATGCCTGCGCTCTGGTCGCCGTCGCGCGCAAGGACGCGCGTCCGACGCGCGAGGTGCTCGACGCCGTGCTGCACGGGATGGCCTGCCTCGCCCACCGCTCGGGCCTGGTGGACGGCGAGGGCGACGGCGCGGGCGTGCTCACCGATATCCCGCGCGAGCTCTGGGCGAACGCGCTCACGGGCGCCGGCGCCGAGAGGACGCTCGCCTGGAGCGACCGATTCGCGGTCGGCCATTTCTTCCTTTCCGAGGGCGATGATCGCGCGGCGATCGCCGGAGCGCTCGAGCGTTCCGGCATCGCGGTGCTCGCGATCCGCGAGGGCACCACCGACGAGAGCGCGCTCGGGCCGCGGGGGCGGCTCGAGGAGCCGCGCTTCCTCCAACTCGGTCTGCTTCTGTCACGCGCCGGCAGGACCGGCTCGCGCGCGCTTTATGAGGCGGGGGTCGCGATCGAGCAGGCGACCGCGACGACCGTCGTGTCACTCTCCCGACACACCGCGGTGTACAAGCTTCGCGGCGCCGGCCATCAGCTGACCGCGTACTTCGCGGATCTCGCCGATCCGCTCTTCGCGACATCCGTGGCGTTCGGGCACAACCGCTATGCGACGAACACCTCGACCAGCTTCACCCGCGTCCAGCCATTCGCCGCGTTCGCGCACAACGGCGAGATCAACACCATCAGCCGGCTGCGCGAGGAGTCGCGCGCGCTCGGGCTTCCGCTCTCGCGTGACGGCAGCGACTCGCAGGACGTCGATGCCGTCCTGCGCGCGCTCGTGCTCCGTCACGGCCTCGACCCGATCGAGGCGACCGAGCTGCTCTTCCCGCCGATCGTCAACGAGATCAAGCGCATGGACGGCGAGCTGCAGGACGCCTACGTGCAGGCGCGGGCCGCGCTCGGCCCGCTCGCGCAGGGCCCCGCGGCGATCCTGGCGCGGCTGGGCAATACCTGCGTGTTTGGCGTCGACGCGCTGGGGCTACGACCGCTCTGGCATGTCGAGACCGAGGACGAGCACGTATTCGCGAGCGAGCGCGGCTTCGTGCCGCTCGAACGCTACGTCGCCGATCCGTACCCGCTCGGTCCGGGCGAGCACGTCGCGTTGAGATGTGATCGCGGCTGGCGCTTGCTGGATCAACCTGCGGTCCGCAGCCGGTTCGCCGCCGTGAGGCGGCGCCAAGCGATCGCCGGCATGCGCCATCACCTGAGCTGCGGCGGCCCGGCGGAGCCGCCGGTCGCACACGGCCGCTGGGAGGTCGGTGTACCGCCGGATGAGGTCGACGACGTCTCGGTACGACGCGAGCGCCAGTTCGCCGCGTTCGGGTTCGAACCCGACGACCTCAAGCAGGCCGCCTTCATGGCCGAGACCGCGAACGAGCCGATCGGATCGCTCGGATACGACGGTCCCCTCGGCGCGCTCGCGCCGCGCGCGAATCTCGCCGACCATCTGCACGAGACGGTCGCCGTCGTGACGAACCCGGCGATCGATCGCGAACGCGAGATCGAGCACTTCTCGACGCGGGTGCTGCTTGGTCCGCGACCGCATCCCGGGGGCTTGGGGGGCGGAGCCCCCCAGTCGCCCCAGTGGCTCGAGCTCGCGACACCGCTTCTCCTCGGCGGGCACGCGCCGGAGACCGGTCTCGTGGCCGACGACTTCCGCGCGCTCGCGCGCGAGCGAGGCACGTGGCTTCTCGAGGACGTGATCGCGCGGCTCGGGCCACCGCTCGTGCTCGAGGCCGACCGCGACTGGGACGAGCACCCGCGGGACGCGCTCGCGCGTCTCGGAGCCGAAGCGGCGCGCGCGGTCCGACGCGGCACGACGGTGCTGATCGTCCGCGACCGGGGCGTCGTCGCCGAGGGACGCGCGTGGCTCGATCCGTTGCTCGTGATCGCGGCCGCGCATCGCTCGCTGGTCGCGCAGCCACCGCTCCGCCGACGGTGCGCGATCGTCGTCTCAGCCGGAAGCCTGCGGAACCTTCACGACGTGATGACCGCGCTCGCGCTCGGCGCCGATGCGGTGAACCCGTATCTGCTTCTCGAGTACGCGATCGCGGGCGGCGATCCGGACGCGCTCGGCAATCTCGTGGAAGCGCTGCGCAAAGGCGTCGAGAAGGTCCTCTCGACGCTCGGGATCCACGAGCTCCGGGGTTACGGCCGACAGGTCGCGGCGGTTGGGCTCGCGCCCGAGGTCGCGCGGTTCATCGGCATCGAGGGCTTCTGTGCCAGCGACGGAGCGGGGCTGGGTTGGGAGCGGATCGCCGACGACGGCTTCGCCCGCGCGTCGATGCTGCGCGAACGGCGCGACGCGCGTTTGGAGCCTGCCTTTCGACTGTGGCCGCGCGCCTGGAAGGCGGCGCTTGCGGTCGCGAACGGTGAGGCGCCGTACACGACGTACGCCGAGCGCTTGCGCGAGCTCGAGACCGCACATCCGGTATCCCTACGACATCTCATTGATTTCGTACGGCCGGGCGCGGCTTCGCCGCCCCCGGCCGAGCCCCAGTCAACGGACCAAATCGAGCCCACCGCGGACACATCCGCCGGCGAGCACGCCGCGCCTTTCTACATCTCGTCGATGTCCTTCGGATCGCAAGGCGAGACCGCGTACCGCGCCTACGCCGAAGCCATGGCGCGGCTCGACCTGCTCTGTATCAACGGCGAGGGCGGCGAGCTGCCCGATCTCATCGGCCGGTATCCGCGCAACCGCGGGCAGCAGATCGCGTCGGGGCGCTTTGGCGTGTCGGCGGTGCTCGCGAACTCGTCCAACTATCTCGAGATCAAGATCGGTCAGGGCGCCAAGCCCGGCGAAGGCGGCCATCTGCCCGCGCGCAAGGTGTCGTGGAAGGTCGCGCTCGCGCGCAACGCCCAGCCCGGCGTCGACCTCATCTCGCCATCGAACAATCACGACATCTACTCGATCGAGGACCTCGCGCAGGTGGTGCACGAGCTCAAGACGGTGAACCCGCGGGCGCGTGTCGCCGTGAAGGTGCCGGTCGTCCCCGACATCGGCGTCATCGCCGTCGGTATCGCGAAGGCGGGCGCGGACATCATCACGCTCTCGGGGTACGACGGCGGCACCGGCGCCGCGCGACAGCACGCGCTGCGTCGGGCGGGGCTGCCCGTCGAGATCGGCGTCACCGAGGCGCATCGCGCACTCGTCTCGTCCGGCCTCCGCGACCTCGTCGAGCTCTGGTGCGACGGCGGCATGAAGAGCGCGCTCGACGTCGCGAAGATGCTGTGCCTCGGCGCGGACCGCGTCGGCTTCGGAACGCTCGCGATGGTCGCGATCGGCTGCACCATCTGCCGGGGCTGCCAACTCGATACCTGCCACGTCGGGATCGCGACCCAGCTCGGCTCCGTCGCCGAAGCGACCGAGCGCGGCGTCAAGCGCTTCGAGCCGCGGGAGTTCGAGCATGCGGTCGCGAACCTCGCGCGGTTCTTCGCCGCGCTGCAGATCGAGCTCTCGCGCATCGCGACCGCACTCGGCGTCCGCGCGACCGCCGATCTCGTCGGACGTGCCGACCTCCTCGTGCAGACCCGCGGCACAGCCCTCGTCGACCTGACGCGCCTGCTCGAGCCGGTCGAGTGGTCGCCGCCGGGCCGCCGGGACGTGCGCATCGTCGCGGGTGTCGCCGCGGAGACCGTCACGGCAGACGCGGAACAGGCCCTCGCGGCGGGCCACCGCTTCGTCGGGACGGAGACCTCTGGCGCGATCGCGCGCGTGCGCATCGCGGGCGCTGCCGCGGATCCGGTCGCGTCGACGTTCCGCGAGGGTTCCGTCGCGGGCAACGGGTTCGCGGCGTATGCGACCGACGGGGTCGCGCTCACGGTCCGCGGCGGCGCCCAGGACGGCGCCGCGAAGACCGCGCTCGGCGGCGCGGTCGCGATCCTCAAGGCGCGCAATGGCCGCGGTCAACTCGTCGACGGTGCGGTGGGGAAGTGCTTCGCCTACGGCGCGCAGCGCGGGCGCTTCCTGGTCCAGGGCGGTGCGGACGCCCGCGCCGCGATCCGTCTCTCGGGCGCGGAGGTGGTGTTCGGCGGTGACCTGCGCGGCTTCGCGTTCGAGTACATGACCGGCGGGGCCGCGGTCGTGCTCGGCGACCCGGGCCGCTGGATCTGCTCCGGCATGAGCGGCGGTGTCGTCTATCTGCGCCACGATCCGGCTCGCGGCCTCGACGACGCCGCACTGCACGACCGCCTCGCGAAGGGCGCGAAGGTCCACCTGCGAGCGCCCCGCGACGAGGATCTTCCCGCGCTTGGCGACCTCCTCGCCAGCTACGTCGACGCACTCCAGGACAGCGGACAGGCCGACGCCGCGACTGCCGTGGGTGCGCTCCTCGCCGATCCGGCGAGCAACTTCCGCGTCGTGCGTCCGGGTGCTGAGATCACCGACCAGACCATCTCGACCGAATGACGCTCTAGCATTCGGCGCGCGATGCACGTCCTGCGCGTTCTCGCGCTCGCCGCGATCGTCATGGCGGCGTTCCCGCTGCGCGCCGACGCCTCAGATATCCGTCAAGGCAGCCAGGTCATCATCGGCCCGAACGACACGATCGACGACGACCTCTACGCGTTCGCGACGACGGTGACGATCAGCGGCACGGTGAACGGCGACGTCATCGCGGCAGGCAACAACATCAGCGTCGACGGAACGGTGAACGGCAGCCTCAGCGCCGCCGGCAACACCGTTTCGATCCGCGGGCAGGTCAACGGCAGCGTGCGCGCCGCGGGTACGACCGTGTTCGTCGACGGCAAGATCGGCGGCGATCTCTTCGCCGCGGGCAACGAGGTGACCACGACCGCGAACGCTCGCATCGGGCGCGATGCCGTGGTCGCCGGCACGAGCGTGACGCTCACCGGCGCGATCGTGCGCAACGTCCAGGCCGCCTCCACGAACCTCACGCTCGACGGGCCCGTTGGCGGCAACGTCAGCGCGCGCGCCGATAGGTTGACCTTGACCGGTCGCGCGGCCATCGACGGCTCGCTCTCGTATTCCAGCGCGCAAGATGCCTCGATCGCGTCCGGCGCGGTGATCCGCGGCTCGACCACGCGGTCGACGCCGCCAACCGGACCGGTGCAGGTCGCTCCCGGGCCCGCCGCCATCGCGATCGATTGGCTCCGCGGCCTCGTCGGCCTCTTGCTCCTCGGTCTCTTCCTGGTGCTGTTCTTCCCGGCCTTCGCGCGCCGCTCGGGTGAAGCGCTGGTCCGTTCACCGTTCGTCTCGCTCGGCGTCGGGTGCCTCGTGCTCATCGGCGTGCCCATCGTCGCGGTGTTGCTGTTCATCGTCGGCGCCCTGATCGGCGGGTGGTGGCTGGGGCTCGTCGCACTCGCCTTCTACTTCGCGGCGATCGCGGTCAGCCTGCCGGTCGCCGCCCTCGGAGTCGGCGCATCGATCCTCCGCGTCACCCGCCGGCCGGCGCAGCTCGTGATCGCGCTGATCCTCGGGCTGATCGTGCTGCTCCTCGTGGGAATCGTGCCGATCCTTGGCGGCGTGGTCCTGTTCATCGCGGTGCTCTTCGGTCTGGGCGCGACGGCGATCGCCGTCGCCGGTGGAAGGCGTCCCGAAACAGCACCTGCCTGAGCCGTGAGCTCGCTTGCGCTCGGGCTCGTTCTCTTATCGGCGGTCATCCACGCGAGCTGGAATCTCCTGACCAAGCGCGCCATCGCGGACACGCCGTTCCTCTGGCTCGTGTATGTCGTCGGCGCGATCGCGTACGCGCCGCTCGCGATCGGGATCTTGGTCATCGCGAAGCCGGCACTCGGTCCGATCACCCCGATCTTCGTCGGCGTCGCCGTGGTGCTGCAGACGGTGTACTTCATCACCCTGAGCGCGGGGTACCGCGCCGGCGATCTTTCGCTCGTGTATCCGGTGGCGCGCGCGACCGGTCCGCTGCTTGCGACGATCGGCGCGATCGCGCTCCTCGGCGAGCGCCCGAGCGTGGTCGCGCTCGCTGGTGCCGTCGCCATCCTCGCGGGTGCGCTCGTGCTGACCGGCGACCCTCGGGCGCTCGGCGCCGACGGACGCGCGGTCGGCTTTGCCCTGGCGACGGGCGTGGTGATCGCGCTCTACACGCTCTGGGATAAGACAGCGGTCTCGCTGCTGCTCATCCCGCCACTCCTGTACGACTGGTCGACGGTCGTCGGACAGGCGATCGTTGTCGCGCCCGCGGCGTTGCGCGAGCGAGTACGCCTTCGCGAGACCTGGGAACGCCGCCGCGGGGCGGTCATCGGCGTCGGGATCCTCAGCCGGCTCTCGTACATCCTCGTGTTGACCGCGCTCGTCGTGAGCCCCGTGTCGTACGTCGCGCCCGCGCGCGAGATCGGCATCCTCATCGGCGCGGTCATGGGCGCGCGGCTTCTCGCAGAAGGCCATCTGGCCCGCCGCGCGATCGGGGCGACCGCCATGGTCGCGGGGATCGTCGCGCTCGCGCTCGGCTGAGGAACCGCCGGAGGCGGTCGGTTGTATTGGTGAACGTGGCCCCTCGAAGGCGGCTCGGCATCATGGCGCTCGCGTTTCTCATCGCCGGCTGCGCCGTGCAAACAGCCGCACCGCGACCGAGCCAGTCACCAAACGCGACTGGTGAGCAGACCGCGACGCCGCGACCGACGAACGCCGCGGACGACGTCGTCTACCTCCGACTGAACGACGGACCGACCGCCGCGATCGTCGCGCTCGACGCGCGGACCGGCGACGTCCTGCGCAAGCTCAGCGACGGCGCCGTGTCGGCGGACGGCAGGAGCGTTTACTGGACCGATTTCGCGAGCGGGGACACCCGAACGATCGTCCACGTCGCCGACCTCGCGACCGGCAAGGAGCTGCGGAGCTTCACGATCGACGGCTACCTGCGCCCGGCCGGCAACCCCGAGATGTTCAACCCGCTCGCCGGTGACGGCCGCCTGACGCCTGACGGACGGCACCTCGCCCTGATGAACTCCCCGTACAAGACCAACGACGAGTGGATCATCAAGCTGGCGATCGTCGGGACCGAGAGCGGAGCGCTCGAGGCGTCGACAGAGCTCCGCGGGCAGTCCACGTACAACTTCCTCACCTTCGCACCCGACGGCCGCACGCTCTTCCTCGAGCAATACGGCGAGGGCGCGACACGAACCCGCGGCTTCGACGTCGCGAGCGGAAAGTTGTTCGACCTCGCCGGCGATGGGCTCGTCACGACCGGCTTCCGGACCGCGGCCGTGCTTTCGCCCGACGGGCGCACGATGTACCGGTTCGATGCCGGAAGGCAGACCACGAACTGCACCTCGACCGACGGCCCGACCTGCGTTCCGAACGCGGTACCGCCCTCCGTCGTCGCGCTTGATCTGATCGGCCGCCGCGCGACGATCCTGAGGCTGCCCAACGCGCAGCAATCGGACGACTTCGAGAAATACATGCTCTGGTCGCTCACGATGACGCCCGATGGCGCGACGCTTTACGCGGCGAACCCGGCGCTCGGCGTGATCGACGAGGTCGACGCCCGGCAGCTCAGCCTTCGGCGTACGGCTCCGATCACGGTCGCGCGCGGGCGCGACGACCTCCTGGCGGCGATCGGCCGCGCCGTCTTCCCGGTCGCGGACGCGAAGCGTTATCTGGTCGGCGGCGCGATGCTCTCGCCCGACGGGCGGACCCTGTATGCGGCGGGGCACGATGGCGTCGCGGTCATCGACACGGCGACGCTCACCTCGCGCGCGATCTGGCAGAGGGCGCACCAGTTCGACACCCTCCGGCTCACTACGGATGGCCGGCGCCTCTACGCGATGGACAACATGGCCGCGAGGCTCGTGATCGTCGACACGGCGTCCGGAGCGTCGCTCGGCGACATCAAGCTGCGATACGTCCCCGCGATCCTGCGCATCGACGCCGGCCGCTAGCCTTTCCGCGCGGGCGCCGAAGGCGAGTAGCGGGACGGTCCTACGATTTCGCCGTGCCTGCCGCGCCTCTCTCGCTCGTCCCGCTGCCGGCGAAGCTGACCCCGCGCGAGGGCATGTTCCAGGTCACGCCGCTGACTCGCATCCAGACGTCGCCGGCGCTCCATGGTGTCGCCGACCTCCTGCGGCGCTATCTCCGTCCGGCGACCGGCATGCCGCTGACCGTGGTCGAGCAGGCGCCGCACTCACGCATCGCGATCGCTCTCGATCCGCGACTCGCGGTTGGTGATGAGGGCTACCGGCTGACGGTGACGCCCGAAGAGGTGTTGTTGCGCGCGCCAAAACAGTCCGGCGTGATCCATGGACTCCAAACGCTGCGTCAGCTTCTTCCCCCAGCAACATTCCGTCGCGCCTTCGTTCCGGGAATGGACTGGAAGATCCCGTGCGTCGACATCGAGGACCGACCGCGCTTCGGCTGGCGCGGCTCGCACCTCGACGTCGGACGTCACTTCATGCCGAAGGACTTCATCCTCAAGCACCTCGAGCTGCTCGCCTTGCACAAGTTCAACGTCTTCCACTGGCACCTCACCGAGGACCAGGGCTGGCGCATCGAGATCAAGAAATATCCCAAGCTCACCGAAGTGGGTGCGTTCCGGTCGGATTCGATGACCGCGCCACGCACGCGCGATCCGGCGCTCCGGAAGTTCTCGGGCAAGCCCCACGGAGGCTTCTACACGCAGGACGACGTGCGCGAGGTCGTGCGGTACGCGGCCGACCGCGGCATCACTGTCGTCCCCGAGATCGAGATGCCAGGACACGCGATGGCCGCGATCGCGGCCTACCCCGAGCTCGGGAACACTGGCCAGCACCTCGACGTCCTCACCTACTGGGGCATCACCGAGCACGTCCTCGGCGTCGGCGACAACGTGCTGCGTTTTTTCGAGGACGTGCTCGAGGAGGTGCTCACGCTCTTTCCCTCGCCGTTCATCCACATCGGAGGCGACGAGTGCCCGAAGACCGAATGGCGCGAGAGCCCTGCCGCGCAGGCGCGAATGAAGTCGGAGGGCCTCAGGGACGAGGACGAATTACAGAGCTGGTTCATCCGCCACTTCGACACCTGGCTCGCGCAGCGCGGCCGTCGGCTCGTGGGTTGGGACGAGATCCTCGAGGGCGGGCTCGCCCCCGGCGCGACGGTGATGAGCTGGCGCGGCGAGGCGGGCGGGATCGCTGCCGCGAAGGCTGGACATGACGTCGTGATGGCGCCGCAGCAGCCGACGTATATGGACCATTCGCAGTCCGAGCTTGCGACCGAGCCCCAGGGCATCGGCGGCCACAACTCGCTCGAGGACGTGTATCGCTACGAGCCAATACCTGCGGAGCTCAACGCCGATGAAGCAAAGCACGTGCTCGGATCGCAGGGCCAAGTCTGGACGGAATACATGCCAGATCCGAAGCGGGTCGAGTACATGGCCTGGCCGCGCCTTGCCGCGCTCGCGGAGGTGCTCTGGTCGCCGAAGGACGCGCGCGATTGGGACGGCTTTCAGCAGCGGCTTGCTGCGCATCTCGAGCGGCTCGCGGTCCTCGACGTGAACTATCACGGGCGCTGGCCCAAGCCGGCCTGAGAGGATCGCCGCGCAGGCATAGACTCGGTCGACACGACGGGTCGGGGGAGGTCCACGATGGTTTCTGCCGTTCGGCGTCAGCTTGTGAGCCTGCGTGCGCTCGGATTGGTCGGCGCTCTGATCGTCTCGGCGTGTTCGAGCTCAGGTCAGCCGGCCGCATCGGGCACAGCGCCGACGCAAGGCGCTCCGGCCTGCGGCGGTACGGTCACGATCCCGATCGGGGCGGACCCGACGCTGAATCCATGGAGCCCGAACGCGTTCGTCGAGTCGCTCTTCATCAATCGTGTGATCTTCGAAGGCGTCACCAAGCCGGGGAAAGACCTTGCCCCGGCGCCTGATCTCGCCGAGAGCTGGACGACGGCATCCGACGGACTCAGCTGGACGTTCAAGCTGCGCACCGGCGTCAAGTGGAGCGACGGGCAGCCATTCTCTGCGGACGACGTCGCATTCACGTTCAACGACATCGTCCTGAAGAAGGATCTGGGCGCCCAGAACGCGGCGAGCTACGCCGCGCTGAAGCAGGTCACCGTCGTCGATCCGAACACCGTGCGGTTCGATCTCTCGCGCAAGTTCGCAGCGCTGCCGTCATTCCTCGCGTACAACGCGGGCATCCTGCCGAAGCACGTGCTTTCGGCGAACCCGCTGACGACGTCGTCGTTCAACAAGGGCGCTCCGGTGAGCACGGGACCATTCAAGGTCGAGAAGTACACATCGGGCCAGAGCGTCTCGCTGGTGCGCAACGAGAGCTACTTCGGTCCCAAGCCGTACCTCGACAAGGTCGTGTTCACGGTCGTGCCCGACCCGAACACGCAGATCGCGCAGGCGCTCTCGGGTGATCTCAGCATCATGATCCTGGACAACAAGGCGGCGGTCGATCGCGTGAAGAGCGCTTCCGGCCTCGTCGTCGCGTCGCGGCCGCTCGTCCAGTACTACTGGCTCGCCCTCAACCAGACCGATCCGCGCTTCACCGACGTCCGCGTGCGGCAGGCGTTCGTTGAGGCGATCGACCGCAACGCGATCATCAAGTCGGTCGAGCTCGGATACGGTTCGATCGCGAACTCGCCGATCACGCCCGCGCTCGCGGCGTTCTACGACCCGTCGCTCGCGTCGAAGTACCCCTACGACCCGGCGAAGGCCAAAGACCTCCTGGCGCAGGCCGGGTGGACCGCGGGAGCGAACGGCGTGCTGCAGAAGGACGGCAAGCCCTTCCAGTTCACGATGGATGTCGGGCAGCGCGGCGTGCTCGAGCCGGTGAACGCGCTCATCCAGCAGGACCTCAAGAAGGTCGGCGTCGTCGCGGACCTCAACACCATGGAATGGAACGCCTACATCCAGAAGGTCGTCGTGCGTCGCGACTACACCGCCACGGTGAACTGGTGGACCTACCCGAGCGACCCGGACGTGTTCCCGTACTACCACTCCAGCGCGGCCGGGAAGGGATTCAACATCCCGGGCTACCAGGACCCCAAGCTCGACGACCTGCTCGTCCAGGGGCAGACGGCGAGCGATCTCGAGCAGCGCAAGGCTGTCTACAAGCAGCTACAGACATACACCTCGGACACCCTTCCGTACCTCTTCCTCTGGTACCCGCAGGAGATCGACGTGCTCAGCTCGTCGCTCCATGGGGTCCCGGAGCTCGGGTTGCGCGACGCGGTCCAGTACATCGGCGAATGGTGGTTGGCTAAGCCTTAGCTCGTTTCCTCGTACGGCGCATCGCGTCGGGGGCGCTCGTGGTCGTGTTCGCGAGCGCCCTCACGTTCTTCTTTGTGAATCTCGCGCCGGGCGGACCGGCATCGGTCATGCGCTTCGACGTGACCGCGGAGCAGCGCGACGTGCTGATCCGCGCGATGGGCCTCGATCGGCCTGTCCCGCAGCGCTACGCCGAGTGGCTCGCGGCCGCGGTCCATGGTGACCTCGGCACCTCGCTGCTGACGAACGAGCCCGTGAGCGCGCGCATCGCCGACCGCCTGCCGAACACCCTGACACTCGCGGGGAGCGCACTGCTCATCTCGATCCTCCTTGGGATACCGATCGGCCTGGTCCAAGCGGTGCGGCGCGGCAGCCCGATCGATCATGTCCTGAGCCTTGCGAGCGCGATCGGTCTCGCGGTGCCGGTGTTCTGGCTCGGGATCGTCCTCATCCTCGTGTTCGCGGTCTCGCTCCACGTCCTGCCATCCGCCGGCGTCACGTCGGTGTCGTCGGACACGCTCTGGGATCGCGTGACCCATCTCGTTCTTCCCGCGGTCGCTCTCGCGACGACGATCCTCCCGACCGTCGTGCGCTTCACGCGGTCGTCGACGGTCGAGGTGCTGCACGAGGACTACGTGCGCACCGCTGCGTCGAAAGGGCTCGCCCCGGGTGTCGTCATCAGGCGGCACGCACTCCGCAACGCGCTCATCCCGGTGACGAGCGCGGTCGGCGCGCTCGTGCCGCGGCTTCTCGGCGGCACCGTGGTGACCGAAGCGGTCTTTGGCTGGCCCGGAATGGGACGCCTCGCGCTCGAGGCCGCGCAGGGCCGCGACTATCCGCTCGTAACCGGGCTCACCGTGGTGATCGCGGCGATCGCAGTCGGCGCGAGCATCGTGGTCGACCTCGCGTACACGTGGATCGATCCGCGGGTCCGGCTCCAGTGAGCCGACCCGGTCTCGCGGCGCTCGCCGTCCTTGCCCTCATCGCCGTCCTGGCGATGGTCGGCCCGGCGCTCTGGACCATCGCGCCCGAGGCCACCGATCCCGTGCACGGGCTCGCCGGAGCCTCCGCCGCGCATCCGCTCGGCAGCGACGAGCTCGGCCGCGACGTGCTGAGCCGGCTGCTCTGGGGCAGCAGGGTCACGCTGCTCGTCGGGGTCGCCGCGATGATCGCCGCGCTGCTCATTGGCCTCGCGGTGGGGGCGGTTGCGGGGTTCAAGGGTGGGTGGGTCGACGCGGTACTGATGCGCTTCACCGACGGGATGCTCGCGATCCCCGCGTTCTTTTTCATCCTCGTCGTGATCACCGTGCTCGGAACGGGTGTGGGGACCCTCGTGCTCGTCATCGGCGCCTTGTCGTGGATGCCCGTCGCGCGCGTCGTGTACGGCGAGACGCTCCGCTGGAAGGAGGCCGAGTTCGTTCTCGCGGCGAGGTCGCTCGGCGTGCCGGGTGGGCGGTTGCTCGCGCGGCACATCCTCCCGCAGGCGATCCCCTCGCTCGTGGTCTCGGCCACGCTGGGCGTCGCGTTCGCGATCCTCACCGAGTCGGCGCTCAGCTATCTCGGGCTCGGCGTGCAGCCGCCGCTGCCCTCGTGGGGAAACATGCTCCAGCGCGCGCAGCAGTATGTGTTCACCGCGCCGGTCCTCGCGATCTACCCGGGGGTCGCCATCACGGTCGTGGTACTCGCGTTCAACTTCCTCGGCGATGGGCTTCGCGACGCGCTCGATCCGCGGCGCCGTCGCTAATATCGGCGTCGCGCAGGGGAGGACGGCCATGAAAGCCACGGAGATCCGCAAGCGCACCACGTACTCCGGTTACCGGAGCTTCCAGTACCTCGAGCCAGGCACCGACTATCGCGAGTTCGAGCTCGCGAAGGAGCTCGACCGCGTGCCGTCGCGCAAGGTCGAGGTCAGCGGCAGTCAAGAGGAGCGCGTCCAGCGGATCCTCGACGAGCATCTTGCGATCTCGCTGCACGACCACTGCTTCGTCGTGCCGCAGGACTTCGCCGATCTCGCCGAGTACCGGCGTCAGGGCCGCGACTTCACCGGTTACGCCGGCATGGCGATCTCGGGACTCGACGCGGTCTTCGATTGCCTCATGGACGGCACGGCCACGATCACCTCGAAGGCCGGGTGGAAATGGGACGACATCGTCTACGACCTCGGGATGCGGATGAGCGACATCGCGCATCAGAGCTTCGTCGTCCGCGGCGAGAGCCTCGACGACATCCGGCGCGCGAAGGAGAACGGCCAGATCGCCTTCATCGCGTCGCTCGAAGCCGCGACGGCGATCGAGAACGAGGTCGATCGTTTGGACATCCTCTATGGGCTCGGGATCCGCTCGTCGGGGATCGCGTACAGCGAGGCGAACACGCTTGGCAGCGGACTCAAGGAGACGCGCGACGGCGGGCTCACGGAATTCGGGCGGCAGGCGGTCCGGCGCATGAACAAGCTCGGGATCGCGATCGACGTCTCGCACTCGGGCGACCAGACCTCGCTCGACACGATCCAGGCGAGTGAAAAGCCGATCTTCATCACGCACGCCGGCGCGCGAGCGCTCTGGGACACCAAGCGCATGAAGCCCGACGAGGTCATCAAGGCGATGGCCGCGAAGGGCGGGGTGATCGGCATCGAGGCGGCGCCGCACACCACGCTCACGAAGAAACACCCAAAGCACAACATCGAGAGCTACATGGAGCACTTCGAGTACTGCGCCGACCTCGTGGGCATCGACCACGTCGCCTTCGGGCCAGACACGCTCTTCGGCGACCACGTGGGCCTGCACCACTACTTCGCGAAGCAGCTCTCGATCGGCGCGGCGCGAGGACAGCAGCAGTTCGAAGAGGTCGAGTTCGTCGACGGCATCGAGAACCCGGCGGAGGCGTTCCCGAACATCGTCCGTTGGCTCGTGAAGCACGACTACTCCGACGGCGACATCGCCAAGGCCGTCGGCGGGAACGTGATGCGCGTGCTCGAGGAGGCCTGGTTCCGCTGAGCCTCGCTTAGCCCCGCTGCCGCGCGAGGCGCCGGAGCGTGTGCGCACGCGCTTCGCGGTCGAGCGGCGTCGCGCGCTCGGCGAGCTTCGCCGCGACCGCCTCGCGATGCTGCGGCGTGCGGTTGCTCCCGAACTTGAACTTCGCGCGGACGTCCGTGACTGTGAGCCGCAGCCCGCGGATCGACCCGAGCAGCTTGCCGTAGCGGTTGTCGCCCGGCTCGACCGGCGCGTGCAGGCCCTCGGGCTGGAAGTGCCCGAGCTGGCGCTCGAGGATCGCGGCGATGCCCGCGTCGTCGTCGACCGTGGCGACGTCGCACGCGAGCTGGACTGCCGCGTAGTAGCTCGTGGGGACGCCGTACTCGTCCTGGTTCCAATGACCCGGTATGTACGCGTACGCGCCGAAGACCGATAACAGCGCGCGCGGCCGCTCGGCGATCGCCTCCCAGACCGGATTGGGCCTGGCAAGGTGGAGGTACACGGTGTGGTCGCCGTCGTAGAGGAAGTGCGTCGGCACCACGATCGGCAGATCGCGCGTCGGGGCACCGGGGACGATCAGCTCACCGAAGTCATGGGTCGCGAGGAAGTCGTGCCACTCGGCGTCGTCTAGTGCGGCGTCGTGCTTGTGGATCAGCATGCGGGGAATGATGAACCGGTCGCGCCCATGGCTTGTGTCCGATTGCCTATCGTGCCGACATGGCACGCGGAAGTGGACGGCGTGCGAGAGAATGGAATGGTTCCACGGGGTGTGGCGCAGTCTGGTAGCGCTCGCGGTTTGGGACCGCGCGGTCGCCCGTTCGAATCGGGCCACCCCGACAGCGAGGGAGCGTCAGTTAGCGCTTGCAGCTAAACGCGGCCGGCGCTCGTGGCTGATCGTCCGGAGCACGTGGCAGTTCGCGCAGACGAGCTCGCATTTCTTCAGTTCCTCGAGTATCGCAGCGCGCGTCCGGTGGCCAACCATAGAGCTGACTTCATCCACCTTTTCAAAACCTGGCAGGTGATCCCAGTGCATGACGTAAACAGGAAATGTTTCGCCGCAGTCCGCGCAGGGGACGCCGTCTTTGAGGCTTGCCATCCATGCTCGAGCAGCGGCACGTGCGGCGCGACGACGAGCTAGGCGTGCTGCCCTGCCACGCTCGGCGTAGTAAGCACGGTCATACGCATTTCGGCACTCCCGGCAATACGAGAATTGACCAGTCCGCGAGTCGTGAAACGCCTCCGCTGGCTTCCAGTTGCCGCAGCGGGCGCACAGAAGAAGGCCTTCTAGATTGGTCATTGGCTATCCGGCTGGGTCAACCATCTCGTCGTCGTCGGCTTTCTCCGTGAGCCACTTGAGGTGCCAACCGCTGCGCGCGAAGGTCCGGAGCGCGTGGCAGTTCGCGCACACGAGATCGCATTTGGCGATTTCCGCTAAGACCTCCTCGCGAGTTCGCCCCCAGAAGTCGACGCTAATTTCGCCGAGCTTTTCGAAACCGGGCCGGTGATCCCACTGCATGACTTGGTGCGGATAGATCCGCCCGCAGTCCGCGCACGGGCGACCTGCTTTGAGAGAGGTCAGCCATTTCCCGCGGCCTTGTTCGGAGCGCAGTGGAGAGCCTCGCGCGACCTCGTGCCCCACGTGCCGCTCGTATCGTTCGTGGTCGATCGACGCGCGACAAAGCCTGCAATAGATTTGCAGGCCATCGCGACGGGTTCTATTTCGGTGGAATTCCGAGTTAGGCTTGGTCTCACCGCACCGCGGACACCGTTTCATCGTGATAGCCCATCCGTTCGATATCAACATAGATATCGGCGCGGGCTTGCAGCATGACCAGATGCGATCGCGGGCCCTAGCCCTCTCGGCGACCCTCGCCCTCGTCCTCCTGCCATCGCAGCTCCCGGCTGCGGCGCTGCCGCTGATGCGGATCGAATGGAATGCCTCCGCGGCGGAGCTCGGCTGGGTCGTCTCCGCCTACCAACTTGGTTACGCGGCCGCGGTCCTCGTGGTGCTCCCGCTCACCGATCGCTTTCGTCCATCGCGCGTGATCGCGACGGGCGCGCTGCTCACCTGGCTCGCGAACATGCTGCTCGCGCTCGTCGCGCGCGATGTGGTCAGCGCCTCGATCCTGCGCGTGATCGCCGGCTTCGGCCTCGCCGGCGTGTACATGCCTGGCGTGCGGCTCGTCGCCGAGAGCGCGGACGCCGCGCGCCGCGGGAGCGCAGTCGGCCTCTACGTCGCGGCGTTCTATCTCGGGAGCTCGGTCTCGATCTTCGCGACCGGCTTGCTGCTCACACCGTTCGGCTGGCGCGGCGCCGCCATCGGGCTTGGCATCCTCGCGCTTGTCGCACTTCCGCTCGCGATCGTCGCCACGCGCGGCATGCTCAGCTCGGCGGGCGATCGCGCGCGGCTCGATCTCGCGGTGCTGCGCAACCCGCCCCTCGTGCGTTCGATCGCCGCGTACACCGGCCACTCGTGGGAGCTCTTCACCATGCGCGCGTGGCTTCCGGCATTCCTCGCCGCGGCTTTCGCGCTGCGCGGCCTCTCGCCGACCGACGCATCGGCGACCGCAAGCCAGTGGGCCGCGATCCTCCTCGCGCTCGGTGTGCCCGGCGTGTTCGTCGGCGGCTGGGCGTCGGATCGCGTCGGGCGCGCGCGCAGCGCGCTCCTCTACGCGCTCGGGAGCGGCGCGATCTCGCTCGGATTCGGCACACTGCTGTTCGCGCCGTGGCCGGCGCTCATCGCGGTCGGCGCCGTCTACGCGGCTCTTGTCGCCGCGGACTCCGCCGTGTATTCGACCGCGGTCACCGAGCTCGCGCCGGCGCGTCGGGTGGGATCGGCGCAGGCACTGCAGGCGGTCGCGGGCTTCGGCATCGGTTCGCTCGGTCCGATCCTCGCCGGCGCGACGCTCGATCTTGGCGCGGGATGGGTCGGGCCATTCGTTGTCGCCGGAGCGCTCGGGCTCGCGACCGCGCTACCGCTTCTCGCCGACGTGCGCGCGCGTGCGCTCGTGCGGACCTAGCGAAGGGACTCTCGTCCGGGCTCTAGCTGAGCGCTCCTGAGAGATGAGTCACACGCCAGCGGTCTAACCAGCCCTGCGGCGTGAGACCTCCGAGCGCGCGGTGCGGCCGCTGCGTGTTGTA
>Ga0209689_1000148_pt1 | contig 41251 bp, 38 predicted proteins | sample GraSoiAngelo_149_FD_187119 | JGI IMG/M metagenome (GOLD analysis project Ga0209689, IMG submission 187119) | Grasslands soil microbial communities from the Angelo Coastal Reserve, California, USA - 14_1009_09_30cm (SPAdes) (version 2) | ecosystem: Environmental > Terrestrial > Soil > Grasslands ... | reverse complement strand
TATCGATGGCTGACGGTGTTGACGGCGTCTGCGTAATGCACGCCTCGGGCCAGCAGATTGACGGTGTCGTCCAGCCCGGGGATGCCTGGCCTGATCAAGCCCCACGAATCCAGGTTGGCCAGATGCAGCGCCCCGTAGCCGAACACCCCCTGGAATGCGAGGTTGTGAATTGTCATCACGGTGGACATCGAGGCGTAGAAGGGATCGTCGGCATAGAGCCGGAGCAGCATGTTCGGGATCACCGCAGTGTGCCAGTCGTTCACATGGACCACGTCCGGCTGAAAGCCGAGCGGCTTGAGCATCTCCAGGGCGGCCCTGCTGAAGTAGATGAAACGCGCATCGTCGTCCCAGAAGCCGTACATGCCCTCCCGGCCGAAGAACTGGGGATTGTCGATGAAGTAGACGGGAACGTCATCACCGATCCTCCCCTCCAGGACGTCCGCCGGGATCGACTGGGCCGCGAGCGGAACCGCGAGGTTGCGCAAGACGGGTCGCAGCCGGTAGCGGTCGGGGTCGATGGTGCCGTATCGGGGCATCACCACCCGGACGTCGTGCCCCAGCTGACGAAGGGCCTTCGGTAAGGCGCCGGCCACATCGGCCAGGCCGCCGACCTTCGCGAAGGGCGCGACCTCGGCGGCCACGAGCAGGATCTTCAAAGGCGCCGCCTCGCGCCCCTTGAAGACATCGCCCGGGACCCGGACCTTGATCGAACCGGACGGCGGCAGCTGCTCGAGGGCCTGGCGGCCCTGCGTTACCACCGTCACCATTTCCAGGCTCTCGCCGGGTTCGTGATCAATGGCCTGGAAGGGGACGGCGAACATCAGGGCATCTCCTACCTGGGTCGAGTCCGACCACCGAGGGTCGGGCGACACCATGCCCTGGGCGATCCGGCGAAGCTCCAGCGATGACTGCTGGCCGGCGATCGATGCCGTCAGCACCGACGCAGGCTCGAAGCCGAAGTGCGACCATTTGCCGGCCGCCTCCACCCGGCGCCCGGTGCTACCAGAGAAATACACCTGGAGCTCGCAGGGCTGCTCTCTCCGGAGGTCATTCAGCAGGTCGAACCGCAGGAAGAGATGGGTGTCATCGTGCCCAAACCAGATTCGGCGGACCAGGCCGCGGGGCGGATGCAGGGCGCCGAAGAGTGCGGTCACGTCAAAGTAGCCTGCGGCTTTCCACTCCGACTCGTCGACCACGCCGTTCAGCTTCGGGGTGATCTTTCTGTCGGGCCGTTTCGAGGCTGGACCGTCAGCCTGCCCGATGATCGGTCGGAAGAGGCCGGCCGGGGGCCTTAGATCCAGCGCCGTGTAGATGTTGCGCAGATGGAGGCGGAACAGGTTGTCCCAGATCAGGTCCATGCCCGAGTCGTGAGACCGGCCGAACCACCAGAACCAGTCACTGCCCTCGGCGATCAACGCCTCGCGCCGGGCCAGGGCCGGTCCCCCCTCAGGCTGGCCGGCCAGTAGGTCCCGCGATTCCGCGAGCATGTCCCAGGCGGCGTTGTGTTCGGGGTCTCCGACCCAGGTGTCGAGGCTGGCGTTGATCCAGGAGCCAGGAAATAGCCGAGCGATCTTTTCCCGGACCGGATGCGCCTCGAGGAATTCGGAAACGGTAACCGCCTTCAGCTCTGGCTGATCGCTGATCCGGCGGTAGAGCGCCTCCAGGAAGTGGTTGCCGTTGGCTTCGTAGAAATCCCATGCGTTCTCTCCGTCCAGGGCGATGGTGACGAGCGGAGGTGTCCCCGACCCGGCCTGCCGTTGACGGATGACCATGAGCCGTGAAACCAGGTCGCTGGCGGCCTGCTCAGGCGGCGCGTTCTGGTACTCGAAACCGATCAGGTTGGAGAGGCGGCCATCCCGGAAAACGAGGGTGATGGCCGATCCATCTCGCCCGTGCACGTAGGGCGTGTAGAGGACATCGGGACGCATCACGTGACCGTCCCCGTCGCGGTGGATTGGCGTGTCAAGCGACCGGCCGAGCACGCCTTCGTCGCTGATCATCCAGGTGAGCCCGGACTCCGCCGCCAGTAAGGCAACGTCATCGGCCACCGCGGCCTCTGGTGGCCAAAGACCCCGGGGCCTCCGGCCGAACTGTCGCTCGAGCGCCTCCACGCCCAGGCGCAGCTGCTCCTTTGCATCCTCGGGGTGGGCGAACGGGCGGCGGGGCAAGGTCAGCTGGGGATTGGAGACCCGAGCCGACGCCAGGTCGGCGATCAGCGGGAGGATCGGATGGTAGTAGGGGCTCGTGATCAGCTCCGCCTGACCGCGATCCTGCACCTCACGGTACTTGGGGAGGACGCGGCGCATCACCTCGAACTGGGCCTTGATGACAGGTTCCTTGTCCTCCTGCGAGAAGTCACGTCCTTTTCTGACCAGCTCCGAAAGGATTGCTTCAGCCTCGATCGTTTCCGGCCCGACCCAGGACAGGTTGAACCACACCTGCAGATCGGTCAGCTCGCCGTCGGTGAAGAGCTTCGTCAGCTCCGCGTGACTGCGAGACCAGGTCTCCTCCTTTTTCTGCACCAGCTCGAGGTATCGAGGATATTGCCGGACCCGGCGGATCTGGCTCGATTCGGTCATCCAGCGCGCGATGAATGCGCGCTCATCACCGCTGAGGTCGCTGACCGGACGCCTGGCAAGATCGAGATAGATATCGGTGAACCCGCCGCCGACGTAGCAGTTGACCTGGTCCAGCAGCGACGGGACCAGGTTGAAGGTCTGGTGGATCAAGGGAAATCGGTCGAGCATGGCCGCCATCTTGTAGTAGTCCTTGGCGCATCGCAGGCGCACCCAGGGAAGCAGGAAGGTGCTGGTCAGGTCGTCGCGATAGTAGGGCTGGTGCATGTGCCAGACAAAAGCCACATGCAGGGGCTCGGCCACGGGGGCAAATGATAACGGGTGCGCGGTGCGGGGCTTAGCTCGCCCGGGCGCCGCGATCCGTCAGGCCGGTCGTGCGAAAGACGTGCCTCAGATGAGGCGAGTACTCGACGCTGATCCGGTCGCCCGGACTGAGCTGTTTGAAGGTGGAGTGGTCGATTCGAAACGACTCCGCCCAGAGCCGTTTTGCCATGCCGCGGTCACCCGCCTGCACCGCGATTCGATAGGTTGGCCCGAACAGCCCGACGTCGCGCCGCATTCCCACCACCTGGCCGACCATCGAAGATCGGCGCGCTGTCAGGTCGAGGCCGGCCCGGACGAGGACGGTGAATCCCACCGGGACAAGCACGCAGCAGATGGCCGTGACCACGATCAGTGCATAGCTGGCCAGTCCCGGGATGGGGTGAAAAACCGTCTGGACGATCCGGGGGACGGTCACCGCAAGCGATGCACAGCCAAGCGCGACCGAGGCGAACCCGGCCAGCCCGGCGAGGCGAGGCGCCTCTCCCCGACTAACCGACCACAGATGCCATTTGACGCGGGGCCGCATCGGCCGCCCGTCCGGCCCAACGGCGATCGACAGGTGCCCCCAGGGCAGGGAGCCACCGGCGAGTCGGAGCAGCACCAGCGCTCCCAACCCGACAGCCACCAGCGACAGGTCGATAACAGCTGGCACGGAGATACCCCCTGACGGGTATAACCGCCGGGCGGTTACGCTCCTTGCAGCCGAATACGGCCTGAGTTCAGGTAAGAGGCCGAAAACCGGCCCAAGACGTCAGTGGGTGCGGCCGCTGGTGAACTTTCGGACGGCCTCGCGAAGCCGGGGCAGCGGATCGGTCTTGAGGAAGTACTGATCGCAGCCCGCCTTGCGCGCCTCCTCCGGGGTGGCCATCCCGGCGGTGTAGACGATGACCCGGGTATCGGTCAGCCTCTTGCTCTCCCTGACCTTGCGACAAAGCTGCAGCCCGTCCAGGCCGGGCATCTGGATGTCCGCCACCACCACGGCGGGGAGCGTGGTCTGGATCCGTTCCCAGGCCACGTCGCCATCCTCGGCTTCGATCACCTCGTGCCCGTCCAGCTCGAGGAGGGTGCGAAGCATGGTCCGCACGTCCTGGTCATCGTCAGCGACGAGCACGGAGCCACTGCCTTCATGGCTGGGAACCGGTGCGGGGACACCCCCTTCCCGAAGCCCCCTCCACACCATCGCGCTTGGATTCTATGCCTCATCAGTATCAAGCGGCAAGCGTTCCTCATATACGTCTTTACCTGCATTGACGATGTGGGCTACGGGGTAACCGCGGCTAGCATTTGCACCATCAGGGACTCCAAATGCCGGAGGCCTCGCCGAAAACTGTGAGATGGAGCATGACGATCAGCTCAGTAAGACCGTCGTGATCGCCGCCGAGCGCTGGTCCCAGGCGCTCGCGCGTTGGGCGATCCCCAAAGAGATCCTTGACGCCGCGCCCGAATCGCCCTGGGGCTTCCCGCCCGGGCTTTTTGCTCACCGCCATGCCGAGGACAGCCGGGAGCCGACTCCCTCGCGTCTGCGAGCCATCGAAGCCCTGGGGGAGCGGGGCGAAGTGCTGGACGTCGGGGTGGGCGGCGGGGCCGCCAGCCTGCCCCTGGCAGCCGGGGCGACCTCGATCACGGGTGTGGACCAGGACGCCGCAATGCTGGCGACCTTTGCTGAAGCAGCAACCGCAGCCGGGATACGACACAACGAGGTGGTCGGCTCCTGGCCCGCAGTGGCCCCCGAGGTTCCGGTGGCCGACCTCGTCGTCTGCCACAACGTCCTGTACAACATCCCCGACCTGCCACCATTCATCCGCGCGCTCACCGAGCATGCCCGCCGGCGGGTGGTGGTCGAGCTGACTCAGCAGCATCCCACCTATGACCTCAACCCCCTGTGGCGGCACTTTCACGGCATCACTTTCCCCGACGAACCGTCGGCCGACGACGCCCTGGCTGTGGTGCGTGAAATCGGCCTTCGGGCATCGATCGAGCGCTGGGCCCGTCCGCACTCGGCTCGCTGGGGCGACCGGCAGGCAATGGTCGCCTTCGTTCGCCGGCGCCTTTGCCTGCCCAAGGAAAAGGACGCCGAAGTGGATCGCCTGCTCGGCCCCAACTGGTCCATGCAGCCTCGGCGCGTGGCCACCATCTGGTGGGAGGCTGATGCCTAGGGGGCGGGCGTCGACTCGAGCCCCTGCTTGATAGCAATGAACTCCAGGCGCCGCAAGAGAATGTCGACGACACGCTGCCATGTATACTCCCGCGCCGTGCGCTGGGCGGCGATGCGAAGGTTGCGAGCGCTATCCGGGTTCTCCACCAGGTGCGTCACGTAAGCGACGATCTCATCGGCATCCTCGGTCTCGATCGCAATCGCGTTCTTAAAAGGCTCGGCGTAGTCCTCGCCCGTCGATCCGACGAAGGCCACCCCGCCGGATGCCATGGCCTCCAGCCCAACCAGGCCGAACGGTTCGTGGCCGCTGTTAGCCAGGGTGGCGGTGGCCGAGGCGTATAGAGCCGGCAGCAGGTCATCCGGCAGAAACGACGTTACGTTCCAGACATCGGCGCCGGCGCGCTCCCTCAGGGTGCGGACCAGGGCCGCGACGTCCGGGATTCGCTCGGCGAGCGGCACTATGGTCAGTCCCTGCTGGGCGGCGAGCTCGAGCACTTCCGCTCCGTAAGGCTCCAAGCCGCCGCGGATCAACAACTTCACCGAGAGCCCGCGGTCCTTCAACCGCGCCACCGCCGTCATCGCCTGGTGCCAGCGCTTGTCCGGACTGAACCGGCCGATCTTGAACAGGAACGCCTGGGCGTCGACAGCCGCCCGGATGGCTCGGACCTGGGTCTGGCTGACCCTGGTCAGCAGCGCACCCGGGATGCCATTGGGTACCACGATCGGGTTGACGCCCCACCGCCACATGATGTGCTTCATATATCGGCTCACGGTGGTGATGGTGGAGACGAACGCCAGCTGCCCCCAGTTGATCCGCTCGAACCCGAAATGGTTGTTGGCGTTCCAGATCAGTAAGCAGCGGTCGCGCAGACCGGCGACATGGAGGGCATCTGAGAGCAGGCCCATGGTCGCCGCCAGGTGCCACTCCTCCCCCAGGACCACCACCGTCTCACCCCGCCGGGTGGCGGGCCGGATGTAATCCGCCACCAGAGCGATCGGCAGGCTCCGGTTCACATCGGCGATCTTGTCTTCCTCGCCGCTGTACACACCCATCGGGTGATGCCTGCTGATCCACTGGCTCCACCGATGCAGGGTCAGCCGGCCCTCGACGCCCGACTCCATGGCGGGCAATGAGGGGTCACCCACAAAGAACAGGTGGGTTTCGTAGCCGCGGTCGGCGAGCGCGCGCGAGAGCTCCTTGACCCGCACCCCCAGCCCGCCAGCCTGCGAATAGACATCCGGGCCCTCGAAGGAGAGCACGATGAAGGTGGTTCGGCCGGGCTCGAGCATCACTTCTGTGGGGTCAGCCACTGAAGCGCGCGGCCATGTATCTCGGCGAACGCGGAGGCCAGCAGCGTGGTTCGCGATTCGAGGTTGCAGCTGACAGCCGACAACGATTTGCCCTCGATGTCGGTAGCGACCCCTCCCGCCTCGGCGAGTATGAGCAGGGGGCCGGCCAGGTCGAAGGCTCGGACGGGTGAGGGAGCCACCTGGAGGGTGATCCCGCCGGTTGCGGTATGGCACAGGTTCAATGCCGCTGACCCCATCTGCCGCAACCGCTGCGCCCGGTCTATCAGCCGCTGCGACTGGCCGCGTGGATTGACCCCGGCGGGCGCGTCCAGCTGCAGGACCGCCAGGCTCTCCGCACCGAGCGCCGCCGGCTCCGGAAGTAGCCGCTCTCCATTGTGGTAGGCGCCCGCGCCCCGCTCGGCGACAAACTCATCACCGCTAACCAGGTTGAGCACATATCCGAGGGTCACGTCTCCCAGGCGCTCGGCCGCGGCCACGGCCAGTACGACGGCGTAATAAGGCAGTCCCTGCTTGGCGTTGTAGCTGCCATCGAGTGGGTCGAGCAGGATCACCTCGGAGCCGCCGAAGTCGCGCCGGCCGAGCTCCTCCGAGAGCAGCTGAAAGCGGCGGCCTTCCCGGTGCACCCGCTCCAGGTGTGCGACGGCAACCTGCTCAGCCAGCGCGTCCATATAGATGGTCTGATCGCCTCCGGCCCCTGCGCCAACCACCTCGCGGCCACGCCGGGTACCGGCAAGCGGAGCCACCGTCGAGCGAATCTCCGCGGCGATGGCTCGGAAAACCGGCAGCCACGGTGACCTGGTCACGACGCCGGCCGCTTAGAAGATGTGCGTGAGGACCGTGCTGATCACCACGTACACGAGGTAGCCGAAGAGCACGCTCAGGAAGCCGAGGTGGAAGTGAAAGCCGAGCAGATTTTCGGCCACGATGAATGAGAGCCCAAAGAGCAGGGCATTCAGCACGATGATGAAGAGCCCGAGGGTGAGGATCGTCACCGGAAGGGTGAGGATGAGAAGGATGGGCCGGATGACAGCGTTGATCAGAGCCAGTACCAGCGCCATTACGATGGCAGCCCCTACCGTGTTGCTCGGGACATGCCAGATGGCGAGGAAGACCACGATCAGCGCCAGCACATGGATCAGAAAGCGGGTGAGCATCGCCGATATTGTAGGTCGGGCGATGCGCGCCGCGCCCACGGTAAACCCAGTGCGCGGTTACGCCGGCGGGACTAAAAACACCTCGTAGTTCTGGGTCCGGATGACGAGCGTGAAGTTGGAGGTGAAATAGTCCAGGTTTACCTGCCAGCTGGCATATGCTCCCGGGCTGATCACGACGTACTGGGCGTTGTATCGATGCAGCAGGCTTAGCGCCTGCGGATCGCCGGCGTAGATACGGGCGACGTCCGCCTCCCGGGTGCGATAGTCGATGCCGTAGCTCCACAGCCAGCCGCGATAGCTCATCACGACTGGACGACCGGCCAGATCGGCGACGGGATCCGTCACCTCTGATCCGGTCAGGAAGACCGCATGGGGAGGCGTCATCTGGCGCACCTCCGCGGCGAGCTGCCACTGCTCACTCGTAAACCAGTCGTAGGCCGGGTTGCGCAGAGCCTGCCCCAGGGACAGTGCGCCGGCCGCCACCAGCGTCAGCCAGGCCAGGGACGCGCCCATCCATCCCAGCACCCCAAGCCTGGTCACACGCACCAGGACTGCCCCGACGGCGATTGCTCCGGACAGATACCAGAACACGAGAAGCTTGCTGTTGTCCCATTCCCAGGGCTGGAACTTCACCAGGTTGGCCACGACAAAGACGACCAGGAATGGGGCCAGGATCAGCCGGGTGCGTGTCTTGAGGGCCAGCCCCGTCAGGAGGCCGACCGCCAGGATCGGCCAGAACAGGCCCGTGTTCTTCAACCAGAACCAGACCGGGTTGTCGCCCGCCGAAAGCCACCCGGCAATCAGGCGTGGGTACTGGTGCTCTATCGGGGCGGTGGCATCACCGGGGACGGCAGCCAGCAACCGCGGGACCGCAAGCACGAAAAGGGCGGCGAAGAACCCGATCCAGGCGGGCCGGGGGAAAATCAGCGCCCAGACGGTCGTCACCAGACCGAGCACCAGCAGGCTGTGGACATGGAACCAGGGCAGGCCACCGCACAGCATGCCGGCGACGATGAACGCGGCGGCTTCAGACGAGAGGCGCGGATGGGTGCGCTGTGCCCATAACGACCGGAGCTCGGCGCGCCAGCGCCAGACCCCGGTCGCCTGCAGCACCGGTGTCAGCAGGATCAGGACCGTCATCAGGATGGCGGCCCCGAAGACGAAAGAGCGCTGCGGGAGGTAGTAGGACAGGATCGGGTTGTACCACTGAATATTCAGCTTGTCGTAGGTCTGCTGGAGCTGAGCCACCGCCACCGCCCGCCCCAGCCCGAGCCGGGTCGCATCGCTGATCATGTAGGCGAAACCCAGGCCTCCGCCGAGCAGGGTCAGAGTGACCGCGATCACCCCCACAGCAAGCCGTCCCGTGAGCCGTCGCGCCCAGAGGATCAGCCCGCTGAGCGCCAGCACGGCCATCGCCCAGGACGGCCAGGTAAGCGCAGCCGGGATGTTCCAGCCGCCGGCCAAAAGAACGGCGCTGGCGAAGTCCGGCAAAAACGGGTACCGGAGCGGAGTTCCGGCGTAAACAGGATTCTGGGGAGGCAGGTTTTTTCCGTACACGAACGCGGTCGTGTCGCTGGCGTGGAAAGCCCAGTCGGACCAGGTGTTGTTGTAGTGCGCCAGCCAGGCATTGGGCGTGATCTCGATGGCGTGGCCGAATAGCCAGCCCATGGCAATCGCCATCGCGGCGATCGCAGCCAGCAAGGTCCAGGCAGGCGGAGACCGGAGCAGGTCCGCGGACCGCCGGCGCCCCAGACCGGCCAGCAGAACCGTCGCCATGATCGAGACCCCAATCAACAACCACACCAGGCCCGCCGTGACGCCCACGAGCAGGGCAAGGCCATAAGCCACAAAGTCGATTAGCACCACGGCGGACACGATGCCCGCCAGCAGGCGTTCCCCGGTGGTCAGCCAGGTCGGGAACCAGAGCGCAAGGCTGACTCCCACCGCGAGAACCGCAATGACAAGAACTAGCCCGGGGAAGTCCAATAGCACAGACACCAGTTGGGCAGCGGCTTGACGAAGGCAAACCAGATGTGGCCGTTCACGGCGTCCGAGGTCAGCGGCAGGCCGGTCCACAGCGGATAGAAGTAGAGGAAGAAAGCCATCACCATGGCCAGGTAGGCGTAGGCAGGCGCCCACCCACTGAGCCGCAGGTCGAAGGCGCCGAAGGGGACGGTGAAGCGAAGCCTTCGCAGTCTGGTCAGGACCAGCGCCACCGCCAGGATCATGAACGGGAGCCCGCCAAACATGTGGTAGAGGAACAGCCCGCGCGGGACCCTGGAAAAGGGAAGCCAGGCGGCAAAGAAGGCGAGCAGGATGAAGAACACCGGATAATTCCTTCCAGCCAGGGCGGCGGCCTCGTCCCGGGCGCCGCTGAGGCGCAGCCGAAGGAAAGCAATCCCTTCCCGGAGCTGGATGACGATCAGCGACAACAACGCCACCACGGCGGCCCACCAGATCGCCGGGTTGCCCAGGTTGAAGATCTCCGCCACCAGGTTCGATCCCGTCGATGGATCGGCCCCCAGGTCCTGAGACTGGTAGTAATAAACCACAGGTCTAAAGAGCGCGGGCCACGACCACCAGGGGCTGTAGAAGATGTGGTCCGCTTTCAGGTTGATGTGGTAGAGCCAGGTCTGGCGGTGGAACTCGGCCAGCTCCTGCCAGGCCCGTCCCAGGTCCAGGTGGAGCGGCGCGAAGGACAGCGCCGGAGCCGCGAAGTTTGTCAGGGAATGCGCGATGGTCAGGTAGCGGGTGTAGGTGAGCCCGTAGAAGATGACCGGCAGAAATGCCAGGCTCAAGATCACGACGGCCGCGGTGCGTCGATCGTATCGGGTCAACTTCCAGGCGACCCGATAGACGAGCAGCACGATCACTGTTCCGTAGGCTGCCAGCGAAATCCACTTCGCTCCCATGGCCAGGCCGAGCATGATGGCGGCCAGCACGATCGTGAGGCGCTGCCGCCTTCGGGTGTCGGCGTTTAGGTGGAGATGGAAGAGGAGGTAGCTGAGTACCACCAGCACGATCGGAAAGATGTCGATCATGCCAATGCGGGACTGGACGAACATCATCCCGTCAAAGCCGGTCAAGACGCCGGCCACCACCGCGAAGAACCGAACCGAAAGCAGCTGTCGGGCGAGCAGGTACATCAAGGGCACGAGGGCTGTGCCAAAAAGTCCGCTCATCACCCGCCAGCCGAAGGAATTAAAACCGAAGATCTTGATCCCGATGGCGATGATCAGCTTGGAGAGGGGCGGCTCCGGGTCGAAATAGTCCTTACCCTGGAGGTCCGCCTGGGCATCGTTCGCGAAATAGGTCTCGTCGAAAACAAAGGGCGCGTCCGGCGCAATCGCGTTCGGCAGGCCGACCCCCTGCACCTTGGGATCCTGGTAAGAGTGTCCGATTCCCCAGGCGCTGATGGGAGCGCTGCTCAGCGGCCGGCTCAACAGATCGGGGAACACAGGGCTGGCGAAACGCAGGAATCCCGCTACCAGGGTCAGCGCCAGCAACCAGAGCAGGTCGGTGCGGTCGACGCGCCACCAGGCACTCCATCGCACTCCCATCCGCTTAACCGCGCAGCCGGCCTTTCATCTCTCCGATGAAGGTATCGATGTCTGTGATCGGCAGGACCACGTCAGGGCCAGCTACCAGGCGCTGGCCCAGTCGCCGCTCCGTCTGGGCGATCAGGTCGGGCTGGCGCTTGTCGATCCGGATGTAGACGGCCGGCTCACGCGATAGGCGGCGGACAAATCGATTGACATAGCGTCGTCGCTCGGCCGGCTGGAAGGCGACGTCGAGCGGTTGCTTGCGCACCTTGGTAAGAGCCTCGTACGGAAGCCGCGCCCGGCGAAACATGTAATGGATACTCAGCCCATCCGGGCCGGTTTCGAGGTAAGAGGTCAGCCGGAACAGATAGAGGCTGACCAGGAGAATGACATCTACCCCGAGCACGTACCACCAGAGGAAGGTGACCGGCTGGTGAAGCACGAGCTTGATCGCAATCAGTCCGCACAGGACCACCAGGAAAATCCCGTAAAACCATTTGCCGTCCTCCCAGCGCTGGATCGAGTACCGGATCAAGAACCGGTGGGTCATCGGGCCAGGCGCACGGTCCCAGTGCGCTCCATCAAATATTCCGCCCCCTCAAAGTAGGCGTCGAGGTTCGGCTGCTCCTGGAGCCACTGCCAGTACTCCCGGGCCATCGCCTCCAGTCCGGCCTGCGCTTCCCAGCCGGCGGCCTTGAGCTTGGTGACATCCGGGACGACATGCCTGGGGTCACCAACTCGATACCGGCCCGGGGTTTCGACGGCAGGCTCGCGGCCGGCAACCCGGAGCAGGGTGCGGGCCAGATCCGCCACCGTATGAGCACGCCCGCTGGCGACGTTGTAGGTACCCGAGGCCAGCGACTCGATGGCACTCAGGTTTGCTCGGGAGACGTCCTCCACGTCGATGAAATCTCGGAGCTGATTTCCATCCTCGAGCAGCACCGGCGGCTTACCCAGGGCCAGTCGCAGCGCGAAAATCCGCAGCGCTCCGTAGTAGGCGTTCTGAAACGGCTGGGCCCGGCCCTGGACCGCGCCGTAGCGCAGGATGAGCCAGTTGATATCGTGTCGCTCACCCAGGAGCCGGACGAGCTGCTCCTGAGCCAGCTTGCTCAGGCCGTAAGCACTCGCTGGCCGCACCACGCTCTCGTCGGTGACCATTGGCGTGGCCGGGCCCTGGCACACCGGGCAGGGCGGATCCCAGGTCCCCCGCTCCAGCGCCTCCGCCCGGCGCGGCTCCGGGTAGACGTCACCGTCCTTGGGACAGCGGTACTTCCCCTCGCCGTAGACTGCCATGCTCGAGCCCAGCACCACTTTCCGGACGGCCGTATTTCCTTCCACCAGGAGCTCGAACAGCAGGGCCGTCCCGACGGCGTTGACCTGGAAGAGCTTGCCAAACGAAGGCAGATAATCCTGGTGGTCGGCCAGGTGCAGGACCACCTCATTGCCCTTCAGGGCGCGGACCCAGTCTTCGCGTTTTCGGACGTCGCCCTCCACCAGCTCGATCCCGGCCGGCAGCGGCGGCGGCCCGCTGTGGACTGGGGGCGCCAGGTTATCCAGGACGCTGACCTGATGACCCTTCGATAGGAGAAGTTGCGCGGTCCGTTGCCCGATGAACCCGGCACCGCCGGTGATCAGCACCTTCATGGCCGCTGTGGACTATAGCTCAGGCGCAGCCGGCCTCCGAACGGCGTCGTGACACGCCCGTGACAGGCCCTTGACCACTTCTTAACACAGCCGGGGATATGGTGGTGCCGCTTCCCCTTCCTTGAAGGCCGAGACCCCAATCTCGGCCTTTTTCTTTGCCCGGCCGCATCGGGAGGGGTGGTGAGCTCAGAGCCGGGCGCCCTCCAGCGAACGCTGGCAGGAGCAGCCCGGGCTGATTGGGATACGCGGAATCAGGAGCGAGAGCAACCCCTGCAGGCGGTCGATATTGGCCGCAAGCACGCGCATGACGTCGTGAGCCTGGACGGCCGTCACCTCCGGCCGGTCAATCACCCCGGCGTCGTAATCGGTGACCATGGAAATGTTCAGGTAGCACATCTCCAGCTCCCGGGCGAGTATGACCTCGGGGTACTGGGTCATCCCGACCACGTGCCACCCCATCCGGGTGAACCACTGGCTCTCCGCCCGTGTCGAGAATCGGGGACCCTGGACCACCACGACCGTACCCGCGGGTTTGAAGTCGAGCCTCTGCTGCGACGAAACTTCTGCCGCCAGCCCGCGCAGCTCCGGGCAATATGGGTCGGCGCTGGAGATGTGAACGACCTCCGGTCCGGAATAGTAGGTGTCCGCCCGCGCGCGAGTCCGGTCGATGAACTGGTCGCAGATAACCACCAGGCCCGGAGCGATTTCCGGCCGCAGGCTGCCGACGGCGCAGGGGCCGAGCAGTCTTCTGACCCCGACCTCTCGCATCGCCCAGACATTGGCCCTGTAGTTGACGGCATGAGCTGGAAGGCGGTGCGAGGGACCGTGTCGGGGCATGAAAGCGACCCTGCGTCCCCCGATGGAGGCGACGGAGATGGACCCGCTCGGGGATCCATACGGGGTTTCCAGGTCGATTGAGCGGCCGTCCGCAAACCACTCATAAAAGCCAGAGCCGCCGAAGACCCCGATCTCCGCCAGATCGGGCATCCTAGCCGGTCAGCACGTAGCCGCGGGGCGAGACCTGGTCCGCATAGCGCGCGAGGTCAGTGATGCGCGCATGAATCGAGCAAACCGGGCACCGCGGGTCACGTGAGAAGCTGGTGGTGCGATTTTCAGAGCGAAGCCCGTCGTGCTGGAAGATCCGTCCACTCAGCGGATCGCCCACCCCGAGCAGGACCTTGATGGCTTCCTCGGCCTGCACGCTTCCGACGACGCCGGTGGTTGCGCCCATGATCCCGGCCTCCTCGCATGACGGCACCGCTCCCATGTCTGGTGGCTCACGGAAAAGGCAGCGCAGGCAGGGGCCGCCGGGCATGACCGTGAGCACCTGCCCTCCCCACTGCAGAACGGCCCCGTGGACGAGCGGCCGCTTGAGTAGCACCGCGGCGTCGTTCAGCAGGAACTTGACTTCGAATGCATCCGTCCCATCCACCACCAGGTCATACGCCGACAGGTAGCGCTCGGCATTGACCGGCCGGATGCTGTCTACATGCGCTTCGACGGTCAAGCCCGGGTCGAGGGAAACGATGCGACGGCGAGCGGCCTCTGCCTTCGGCTGGCCAAGGTCTTCATTTGAGAACAGCACCTGGCGCTGCAAGTTGGAAAGCTCGACCCGCTGGTCATCGATCAGGCCCAGCCGTCCGACCCCGGCCGCTGCAAGGTAAAGGGCCACCGGCGACCCCAGGCCACCCAGCCCCACGATCAGGACCGATCCTCGGGTGAGCCGCTCCTGACCGACGCCCCCGACTTCAGCGAGGATCTTTTGCCGGTGGTGGCGCGGGCCGGTCACGACGCCACCGTCGCGCCGGTAAAGGCTACGTAGTCGACCAGCCGCCGGATGGTTGGATGATCGCCACACAGTGGGCAGGACGGGTTGCGCCGGTAGCGAAGCTCGCGGAAGGTCATGGCCATTGCATCGTGGAGCAGCACCCGGTTGACCAGGGGCTCACCCTCGGCCGTGATCAGCTTCAGGGTTTCCGCGGCCTGGATGGTCCCAATCACGCCTGGGAGGGCGGCGAAGACGCCTACCTGGTCGGAATCGCCGAGCATATCCGGCGGGGGAGGCTGCGGGTAGAGGCATCGGTAGCAGCCCTGTCCTGGCAGGAAGACCGTGACCTGACCCTCGAACCGGAATATGCTGCCGTGAACGAGCGGCTTGCCCAGTAAATAGGAGGCATCGCTCAAGAGATAGCGCGCGGAAAAGCTGTCGGTTCCATCCACTACCAGGTCGAAGCGTGCCAGCAGCTCCATCGCATTCCCTTCGTCGACCGCGGCGGCGAGGGTTTCCACCTGGACGCCCGGATTCAGCGCCCGCAATGTCTCCGCCGCGGCCTCAACCTTCAGGGCTCCTACGGTGGCCGTCCGGTGCACGACCTGACGCTGCAGATTGGATAGACGGACCCGGTCATGGTCGGCCAGGCCGATCGTGCCGACGCCGGCTGCGGCCAGGTACATAGCGGCCGGTGATCCCAGGGCGCCAACCCCGACCATCAGGACGCGCGCGGCGAGGAGTCGCTCCTGACCGGCCGGCCCGATCTCCTCCAAGGCCAGGTGGCGGGAATATCGTTCGCGCTCTTCGGGTGACATGGCCTTCAGCGCCGAGCCCGCGACGGCAGCGGCTTGAAGATCCCGTGGAAAACGGGCGGTCCGGCCGCCTGCAGGCGGAGCAGGTCACTCAGGGTATGCGCGGCGAACACCTCTTTGGCCGCCTGCTCCGCGTCGCGGGTGACCCGCTGGAGCACCAGACCATAGGTCTGAGCGCCGTCGCCCCCCGGAGCCGGCTCAGTCCCCGAGCCCTCCAGGCAGCCAATCACCTCGTCGAGCCGGATCTCGCCGGCCGGCCGGGCCAGCAGGTGACCTCCGTGTGGGCCCCGGACCGAGCGGACAAACCCCGAGCGCCGCAGGGTCATCAGCACCTGGTCGAGAAAAGGGCCCGGGATGCGCTGACGGCGCGCGATCTCGCCGCTCTGCAAGGCAGCCCGGCCGTCGAGAGCGGCGAGCTCCATGATGGCCCGGACCCCGTACTCAGTCTTCATCGAAAATCGCATGCGCACCGGTTGACCTCAGAGAATGTTGAGCGAGCGAGTCAAGTATACGGCGGGGCGGAGTCAGCCGCAGGCCAGCCGGCAGGTGGCGAAGGCCAGGAACAAGGCCCCCAGGAGTACAAGCGGGACCGTGGTCGCCAGCAGGCTGAGACTCCGGTAGCCGAGCGCCCGCCGATCGGCGGGCCCTTTGTCGACGCGCCCCCTGAGAACCATCCCCTCCATCGCCAGGAGCAACGACGAGGCCCCCAGCCCGAGCGCGACCATCACCACCGCCCAGGGCGTCGACGGCGTGCCCTGCTCGTGGGAGAAGGCATTGAAACTCGCGGCCAGCACCCCCACCAGGGCCAGCAGGATGCCGAGCGGGACCAGGGTGAAGTTGATGCCCCGAATGGCACGACCCTTCTCGGGCCGCTGCGAGAATTGCCAGGCCGAGTTCAGCAGGAACGCCATGTAGGCCGCGATCACCAGGTAGAAAAACGCCGGCGTGAGAATGTCAACGAAGGTTGTGGCGGCGGCTACCCTCACGTTTGCATTCTCGCAGGGAAACTGAAACGGCCGGACGCGGTCCTAAGCTAAAGCTCGCTCCGCTCGTCCTGCTAAGTCAGGATCCGGTAGATGTTGTTCGCGACCGCAAAAGTGGTGATGAAGGCCGCCACCAGGTAGGCGTTCCAGATCCCGGGCCGGCGCCGCCCGATGAGCAGCAGGAAGCCGACCAGGGCGGCGACCAGTGTCGCCTTGATCGCATAGACCGCCAGCTCGCCATCGTGCTGGATCACCCAGGCGGCCACCCCGTTGAGTTCCTGACGACCCTGGCTCAGGCCGATGTGGGTGGTGACAATGTCGAGGACCTGCGCGGTGCAGAAGCCGACGAGAATCACCGCTTTCCTTCCCACCGACCCTTCCTTTTCGACCAGAGTGTCGTCCCGCCGCCGCTCCATGGCAAGACTTTACAGCTCGGGTATCAGAAAAGCAACCGCTCGAATGGGCGGTTTCCTCGCTCCAGTCTCTGCCGATTTGGATTATATGGCGGGTTGGACCGGACGTCCAGAGCCAGGTTTCAGCGGGCCGGAGCCAGGATCTGACGGCGCCGCAAGTAGAGAAAGGGAGCCATCACCAGCAGACCGCCAAGCGCGATCAGGCCAGCGGCTATCCGGAGATAGAACATCCACTCGGATGATGGGTCCAGGGCGGGGTCATATTCGGTGTGCGCCAGCAGCTTGAATGCCAGCGAGCCGACCTGCCCCTTCACGCTCCAGCCCAGCAAGTTGACCGACGTGTGGTTCCATCGCTGGTCCTCGCTGATGGCGGGGAGCGCCGCGCAGGGCCACGAGCCTGCGAGGTGCACCGGCAGAGACGCCGGCGGGGTCCCGGCCTTGGGAGCCACGAACCGGAATGGCTTGCTGGTCAGGTCGAAGAACACGACGTCCTGCCCGCTGGTATTTTTCAGTAGAAAGTCGCAGCCGCCGGTGGTCCCTGCCACCTCCACCCCTGCCGTCTTGGGCACCAGGGTCTCGATCACCGTCCGGTAGGGGGGCTGGTCAGCCAGGGCTGTGACAGGCTGCAGCCCCGTGAGGAGTGCAGGCAGGAGGCACGCGGCAGCCCACCGATTCACCCCCCTATAACGCGGGCGGGCTCCCGAAAGCTGCACCCCAAATTAGACTGTCGACAAAAGGAGGCAACCATGCCGTACGAATTCATCAGGACCGAGACTGATGGGCCGATCGGCATCGTGACCATCAACCGGCCCCAGGTCCACAACGCCCTCAACCATCAGACCATCGCCGAAATCGTCGACGCTCTGGAGGGCTTCGACCGCGAGGCCGCCATCCGATGCATGATCCTGACCGGCAGCGAGCGCGCCTTTGCCGCGGGCGCGGATATCGGCCAGATGGCGGAAGCGGGCGCGGTCGAGGTGCTGGATGACGACAACTTCAGCCGATGGGCACGCCTTCGCGCGCTCCGCAAGCCACTGATAGCCGCGGTCAGCGGTTACGCACTGGGGGGCGGTTGCGAGCTGGCTCTCATGTGCGACCTGATCGTTGCCTCCGAGACGGCGCAGTTCGGTCAGCCCGAGGTGAAGATTGGCATCATTCCGGGCGCCGGCGGGACCCAGCGCTGGGCTCGAAGCGTGGGCAAGGTGCGGGCGATGGAGGCCGTCCTCACCGGCGAACCGGTTCGGGCGGTCGATGCCGAGCGGATGGGACTGGTGAACCGGGTGGTTCCCCAGGGTGCGCACCTGGACGAGGCCCGCCGGCTGGCTCGACTGATCGCCGACCGGCCACCGCTGGCTGTGCGGCTCGGCAAGGAGGCGGTCAACCACGCAGCCGAGGTCAGTCTCAGCGCCGGCCTGGAGCTCGAGCGCAAGCTGTTCTACCTTCTGTTCGCCTCGGAGGACAAGCGCGAAGGCATGCGGGCGTTCCTGGAAAAGAGGCCGGCGCGGTTCACAGGTCGATGAGCGAGGTCGTGATCGCGACACAAGACGGGCGCGTCCTCACCCTGACCATGAACCGGCCGGATGCCCTGAACGCCATCGACTCGGAGTCTGCGCGCGCCCTTCGGCGAGCGTTCGAGCAGGCGGTAAAAGACACGGCGGTCGGCTGCATCGTGCTGACCGGTGCCGGTCGAGCCTTTAGCGCCGGAGCCGACCTGCGCGAGCTCAGCAGTCGCCACGAACGTGGCGAGCGAGAGCTGGGTCAAGACCTCCGCGAAAATTATGCCCCGCTAATCCGCGCTATCCGGACGTGTCCGAAGCCGGTGGTTGCGGCCATCAACGGCACGGCGGCCGGGGCCGGTCTGAGCCTGGCCCTGGCCTGCGACCTGCGCGTGATCGCTTCCGATGCCCAGCTGATCGTGGTCTTCGTCCGGGTCGGGCTGGTGCCTGACGCGGGAAGCCTGTTCTTCCTAACCCGCATGCTCGGATACGGCAAGGCGATGGAGCTTGCCCTCACGGGCAACCCGGTGAGCGCCGCCGAGGCGCACCGGCTGGGGCTGGTGAGCGCCGTCGCCGCCCCGGGCGAGCTTCTCTCGACAGTTACGGAGCTGGCATCCGGGCTGAGCGCAGGCCCTGCCGAAGCCTACGCCCTGATCAAACGCGGAATGGAGCGCGCCCTGTCACTCGACCTGGAGCAGGCGCTCGAGCTGGAGGCACACCTTCAGTCGCTGGCAGGGCGGACGGCTGACCACCAGGAGGCGGTGCGGGCCTTTCTCGACAAGAGAAAGCCGGTCTTTAGAGGGGCTGAATAAAAAGAGACCGGCGCCCTCAGGCGCCGGTCTCACTTATCTCAGTACTTTTTGCCATTGGCACCACCTCCGAAACCTTAGGCGGCCAATTGTATCAGGTGCCGATCCGCGATCGATCCTCGGCCTCGCGAAACACGGTGATCTGGTGCACTCCTTCTACCGCGCGCAGCTGGCGCAGCAGGTCGGCGGTGGTGCAGGTGGGAGGCACGTCCAGCTCGAATTCCACCCGGTCCTCCGCACCCACCTCCTGAAACTCGATCGACTGCGGCACGGCCCCCACGCCGGCCAGCGCCGTACGCACGCCCTCAATGCCGCCATCGCGGCGCGGCATCAACAGGGAAACCCGCGCCTCTTCCGGCCGCTTGAAGAGGCGCCGCTCAATCGGCTTCAAAACCATCAGGACCGCCAGGATCAGCAGGGTGGTGAAGGCGGCGGCAAAGAACTCACCGGTGGCGGTCGCCATCCCGATCGCCGCCGTGGCCCAGATGGTGGCAGCCGTGGTCAGACCTCGGACCAGGTCCTTGCGCAGAAATATTGTCCCGGCGCCGAGAAACCCGATACCGGTCACGATCTGGGCAGCCACCCGCGACGGGTCGGTATTGGTCGCGTGAAATGCGCCGAGGGAGAGCAGGGTGAACAGGCAGGACCCGAGCGAGACCATGGTCACGGTTCGTAGCCCGGCCGCGCGCTCCTGCCGCTCCCGCTCCAGGCCAATCAAGCCCCCCAGCACCAGGGCGGCCAGTAACCGGACGAGGACGTCGAGCGCGCTCAGCTCTGGCACGGCGATATGGTACCCCGCCGGAGGCGAGGGCCCAGCCTAAGCGGCGGTAAAGAGGTCGCTCGTCAGGTCGGCGCTCTCGGTGTCGAACGAGGAGCCGTAGCGCTGGGAGAAGAGAGTTTCCTCGACCGCGAACAGCGCGTCCATCAGCTTGCCGATCCCGATCTTGACCTTGAGGTTGGCGACCGTTTCGGCAAGCTCCGGGTCCGGCGGAACCAGGGCGACGATCTCGCGCAGCCGAGCCTCGTAGGCAAGTGGCACCCGCTTCTGGCCCCTGAGGTTGAGCTCCTCGAGGTTCTCGAGGAGGGCGTCGATCAGGGCGATCGGCCGCTTCCATCTGTCCTCGAGCTCTTTGACCTGGCGGTGGCGCTGTTCGGCCTCGCGGATATGAGCGTTGGTCTGAGCCAGCAATCCCATCATGGCGTTTCCTTAAATCGCGTGAGTTTCCTGGACAAGATCGAAAACCTTCCCGTTTGCCGGTTTATTCCCGGGCCGCCGGTAGACTTCGACTCACCATGCCTGTGCTCAAAGTGGACGAGCTCACCATCGCCTATGGAGCCAGCGACATCGTCGATCGGCTCAGCTTTCAGGTGGAGGCGGGCCAGCGGCTGGGGATCGTCGGCGCCAACGGCAGCGGCAAGTCGAGCCTGCTTCGGGCCATCGCAGGGGAGCTCGTACCCAGCCGGGGATCCGTCGCACTTGCGCCCCGAATCCGGGTCGCGCATCTGCCTCAAGAGCTGGAAGCGAGTCCACACGAGAGTGTCTACGCCGACGCGCTACACAGCCGCCCGGACATCATGGGGCTTCGGGCCGAGCTCGACGCGATGGGCACCGTCCTCAGCCGGGCAAAAGTCGAGGAGGTTTCAGGTCTGCTGGAGCGCTATGGCGATGCCCAGCACGAGTATGAGCGACTGGATGGCTACGCCTACGACAGCCGGGTGGCCGAGGTCCTCCACGGTGTCGGACTCAACGAGCGCGACCAGGCCCTCCAGCCGGCGGCCCTGAGCGGCGGGCAACGGCGACGGCTGGCCCTGGCGAGGCTTCTTCTCCAGGACGCCGACCTGTTGCTGCTCGACGAGCCCACCAACCACCTGGACCTGCAAGCCATCGAATGGCTGGAAGGCTTCCTGCACCTCAACCGAGCCGGGATGCTGATCGTCTCCCACGACCGCCGATTCCTCGACCGGATAGTGAGCGACATCCTCGAGCTCCAGGCCGGGGTCGGGGAGTGGTACCCGGGAAACTACCGACAGTACGTCCGCCTGCGGCGCGAGCGGCGAACCCTGCAGCAGAAGGAGTACCAAGCCCAGCAGGAGTACATCGCTCGGACCGAAGAATTCATCCGACGTTACAAAGCCGGCCAGCGCGCCCGTGAGGCTCGTGGCCGTCAGACCAAGCTCGACCGGCTCGAGCGGGTCGCGCCCCCCGCGGTCGACGAGCAGATCCGCATTCAGCTGAAGGCATCCGGGACCAGCCAGCAAATCTTCCAGAGTGAGGGCCTGCGAATCGGGTACGGCGAACGCGAGCTTCTCGCCGTCCCGGCGTTCACCATCAGCGCCCAGGAGCGGGTGGCGGTGGTAGGCTCCAACGGCTCGGGCAAGACCAGTTTGCTCAAGGTGCTCCTCGGAGAGCTCCGGCCGATCGAAGGACGGGTGCGACTCGGACCGCGGGTTCGGATGCGCTACTACGACCAGCACCTCGCCGACCTCGACCCCAGCAAGACCGTTGTCCAGGAGCTGCAGGATGCATTTGGCCTCCCGGAGGAAACCCTCCGCACCTTCCTGGGGCGTCTCCTCTTTACAGGCGATGATGCCTTCAAGACCATCCGGGCGCTGAGCGGCGGCGAAAAGAGCAGGGTTGCCCTGGCCAAGCTGATGCTCGACGATGCGGGGCTCCTCCTGCTCGATGAGCCCACCAACCACCTCGACATCCCCGCCCAGGAGATGCTCGAGGAGGCGCTCACCACGTTCGAAGGCACAGTCGTCTTCGTTTCGCATGACCGCTATTTCATCGATGCCATCGCCACCCGCCTCTGGACGATCGAGGGCGGAGCTGTGACCATGAACCTCGGCAACTACTCAGACTTCGAGCGCCGGCGCGAACGAGCTGCCGGCGATAAGACCGGGACGGCCGCGGCCCCGTCCCCCGGCAAGGGCAGCCGAGCGCCACAGCCGCCAGCGGGGCGACGACCAGCCGACGCGCTCGAGACGGAGATAGGCGACCTCGAGGATCAGCTGCGCGGCATCGAGGAGCGCCTGGCCGACCACGAGACCTACAACGACCGGACCCTGGTGGCGGAGCTCTCCCAGGAGCACGAGGCAACCTCCGATCGTCTGCGCATCCTCTATAAGGAATGGGAGCAAGCAGCCGACCAGCGCGCCGGCGACTGAAGCCGGCGGCCCTGCTCCGTCCGATAGCTGGTCCTCCCCATCCTCTGGTTGTGCCTTTGCGCGCCGCGGCCTACGCCGCCGTGCTCGGTCTGCTGGTCCTCGCGGTGGACCAGGTGGCGGTCACCGACACCCAGGAGCCATGGCTCCAGCTGGCCGGGGCGGCAATCGTGGCCGGCTGCCTGCTGACGGCCGGGTTTTTTGCCTGGACCGCCTGGCAGCGCCACCGGGACGGGCTCGAGCAGCGGGTGGTGCTGTGGGGCCTGGGCGCAGCGGGTACGGCCGCCCTGGCCGCGCTCTCGCTCTACGTCCTGGTCCAGCTGGTGGACGTCCTCTCCCTGGTCAGCGGGGCGGACGTGCATCTCACCAAACCCCAGATCGAGGCCTTGCCCCGACCACCGGGCGCTGTCCTGGTCAACGAGCAGCCTGGTCCGGCCCAGACCGAGACCATTTACGAGACATTTCGGGTCAAAGACCTGGCCCAGGTCGCAACCTTCTATCGCACCGCGCTGCCACAGCGGGGCTGGACCGAAGAGGCCGGCGACCCAACCGGCGCAGCCAGGGTCGGCCAAACATTGAATTTTGACAAGGGCCGCTTCGTGACGAGTGTGTCGTTCACCCAGGTAGCTGGATCCGGCGAGTTCTCGATCAGCGTCACGCATCTACCGCCCGAGCTCCAACTCAGCCCGCCGGCGTCTGGTACCGGCTCTCCCACTCCCAGTTAAGCCGGCCGGCGGCCGCGCCGCCGGGGCTTGGGCGCAGAGCACAAAACGGCCGCGCCCGGGTCGTCCCGGCCGTACGATGACCCGCCGCCGAGGGGACCCTACCATCGGGTTGAGTCGGAATTCAGATCACGGAGGGACCACACCATATGGCAATTGACCAGGGTGTCCGGGCGAGAAAAGAGGTAAAGACGGACGCGCACGCCGTCATCGACCTGGCGCACAAGCAAGGCATCAAGATCGTCGACCTCAAATTCGTGGACCTGATTGGTACCTGGCAGCACTTTTCGGTCCCGGTCAGCGAGCTGACCAGCGGACTGTTCGAGGGCGGAATCGGGTTCGATGGCTCGAGCATCCGCGGCTTCCAGCACATCCACGAGAGCGACATGCTCCTCTTCCCCGACCCCGGCACGGCCTTCGTCGACCCGGTGCTTCGGGTACCCACCCTCAGCCTGACCTGCGACGTCAGAGATCCGATCACAGGTGAGGCATATTCCCGCGACCCTCGTTACGTGGCCAAGAAAGCGGAGGCCTACCTGTCCTCGACGGGCATCGCCGACACCAGCTACTGGGGGCCCGAGCTCGAGTTCTACATCTTCAACAGCATTCGCTTCGACCAGAACCAGTTCTCCGGCATGTACGAGATCGACTCGATCGAGGGCGTGTGGAACTCCGGCAAGAACTCGGAGCCGAACCTGGGCTACCGGCCGCGGTACAAGGAAGGCTATTTCCCGGTGCCGCCGACCGACAAGCTGCAGGACCTGCGGTCACAGATCGTCCTCAAGTTGATCGACGCCGGGATCGAGGTCGAGGTTCACCACCACGAGGTCGGCACCGCGGGCCAGACCGAGATCGACATGAGGTACAAGACGCTGGTCGCGATGGCCGACCAGGTGATGATGTACAAGTACATCGTCAAGAACGTGTGCGCCCAGAATGGGTTTGTCGCCACGTTCATGCCCAAGCCGCTGTTCCAGGACAACGGATCGGGCATGCACACTCACCAGAGCCTCTGGAAGGACGGAGTCCCCCTGTTTTATGACAAGGCGGGCTACGCGCTCATCAGCGACATGTGCCGCTGGTATATCGGCGGCCTGCTGAAGCATGCGCCGTCATTGCTCGCATTCGCCGCCCCAACCACGAATTCCTATCGCCGGCTGGTGCCCGGCTACGAGGCGCCCATCAACCTGATCTACTCCAAGCGCAACCGGAGCGCGTGCGTCCGGATCCCCATGTATTTCACGGACCCCAAGCAGAAGCGGCTGGAATTCCGCACTCCGGATCCGTCCTGCAACCCCTACCTCTCCTTTGCCGCCTGTCTGATGGCGGGACTCGATGGCGTGATCAACAAGATCGAACCACCCAAGCCTATCGACGAGGACCTCTACGAGCTGGACCCGGAGTTGAAGCGCCAGGTACGGAGCACGCCCGGATCGCTGGCCGAGGTGCTCGATGCCCTGGAGCTGGACCACGAGTATCTGACCCGGGGCGGCGTCTTCACCTCGGACCTGATCGAGACCTGGATCGACTACAAGCGTGTCCGCGAGTACGAGCAGGTCGCACTCCGTCCGCATCCATGGGAGTTTTACCTCTACCACGACATCTAGTTCACGGTACGCGTCCCTTTAAGGGCGGCTGCCTCTCGCCCAGGTAGCCGCCCAACTTATCCCCGAAGGAGCAGACCAATGGAGACAACCTTCGCCGCCGACGACAAGCCATGGCGACCTGGCGACCATCCGCGTCCCGGCCCTTCATGGGAGGAGCCCGACGGCGAGAAGCGCTCCGAGCACCAGGGAGTCCCCGACGCCGAAGACTGAGACCGGGCGGGTCAGCCAGGGCGGAGCCGCCCTCGACCGGGCGCTGGAGCGGCTGTCCCACGTCGGCGCGCGCTTCCTCAACCTCCAGTTCGTCGACGTGCTGGGTACGGTCAAGAGCATCAGCATCCCCTCGCACCGACTGGCTGACGCTGTCCGTCAGGGCGAATGGTTCGACGGGTCGTCAGTCGAGGGATTCGCCCGCGTGTTCGAGAGCGACATGTACTTGAAGCCTGACCTCAATACCCTGACGGTCACCGAGCTCGGCGCCGGAACCGCGCCCAGCGCTCAGGTGATCTGCGACATCTTCACCCCGGAGAATGAGCGCTTTCCTGGGGATCCGCGAGGGGTGCTGATCCGCGCCCTGGCAGAGGCCGCCGAGCTCGGCTATACGTACACGGTCGGCTGCGAGCTGGAGTTCTTCCTGCTCCGTCCAGACCCAGCCGACGGCCGGCTACGCCCGGTTTCCCGTGACAGCGCGGGCTATTTCGACCGGCCCCTGGACCTGGGCAATGAGGTCCGCCAGGAGATGGTGACCCAGCTGGATGCCATGGGGATCCCGGTGGAGAGCAGTCACCATGAGGTCGCCGCCGGACAGTACGAGATCGACCTCGCTGGCCAGGATGCGCTGAAGGCGGCGGATCAGCTGGTGACCCTGAAGTACACCCTGAAGGCGGTGGCCCAACGTCATGGCCTGCATGCCACCTTCATGCCCAAGCCGATCTACGGCCAGGCCGGCTCCGGGATGCACACGCACCAGACGCTCAACGAGCACGGCGGCGAGTCCAATGCCTTCTACGACCGCAATGACGAGTACCACCTCTCGGCCTCCGCCAGGCAATTCATCGCCGGCCAGCTGATGCACGCCCGCGCCCTCTGCGCACTGGTTGCCCCACTGGTCAACTCGTACAAGCGATTTGTGCCGGGATTCGAGGCTCCAATGGCGATCAGCTGGGCGCAGATGAACCGGTCCGCTCTGATTCGAGTTCCACGCGTGAGCAACACCGACCGGTCAACCCTGGGCGTCGAGTTCCGTGCGCCTGACCCTTCCTGCAACCCGTACCTGGCGTTCGCCGGCATGCTGCACGCCGGCCTTTCCGGGATCAAGCAAAAGCTCCCGCTGCCACCGCCGGTCGAGGAGAACCTCTACGCCTTCGATCCCGAACGGCTGTCCCGGCATCAGCTCGGCCGGTTGCCCGCCTCGCTCGCGGAAGCCCTCAGCGAGCTCCGCCGCGACGACGTCCTGCGCGATGCCCTGGGCCCCCACCTGCTCGAGCGATTCATCGAGGCCAAGGAAATGGAATGGCAGGCCTACGAGACCCAGGTCACCGGTTGGGAACTCGACACCTACCTCCAGGTGTACTGAGCCGACCGGGCATAATAAACCGGGGGGCGACCAGGCCGGGGGCACATTCCAGGAGGTGGAATTGATGGCACATCACTTGACGGACCTTACGGTCGAGATGGACGACAAGCCAGGCATCGTGGCTGCCACTGCCGAGGCGCTCGGCAAGGCCGGGGTCAACATCGAGGCATTCGCGGGGATGGCGACCGGCGGCGGCAAGGGTATGGGTCACATCCTGGTCGAGGATGTCCAGAAGACTCGCAGGGCGCTCGAGGGCACGGGCACCCGGGTGATCGAGGAGCGTCCGGTGCTGGTCCTCGACCTGGAAGACCGGCCGGGCGCGCTGGGAAAGCTCACCCGCAAGATCGCGGACGCCGGTGTGAATCTCAACCTGGTCTACCTGGCCACAAGGACGCGGGTCGTGATCGGGGCAAAAGACCTCGAGAAAGCCAGGGCCGCCGCCGGTCAGGCCGCGACAGCCAGCCGCTAGCCAACTACCGCGAGGACGATCGGAGCCGGGGGCGCCAATCCTCAGCCGTGATCGCCCACCGCTGGTGGTCTCGCCAACGGCCCGCGACCTTCAGATAGCGCGGCGAAAAGCCCTCGCGTGAAAACCCTGAGCGCCTGATCAGGGCGATCGATCTCGTGTTCTTCGGCTGCACGTTCGCCTCCACCCGGTGGAGCTTGAGCGTCCTGAAGACGTGCCGGAGCAGGAGCTGCATGCCCTCTCCCATGTAGCCCCGGCCGGCGTGAGCCGTGCCGGCGTAGAAGCCCAGGTAGGCATTCTGGAAGCCGCGGCGAAAGATCTGGCTCAGGATGAAGACCCCGACGATGGCGCGGTCCTCCAGCCGGCAAACCAGTGAGACATCGACGTCTGCCCGTCGAGATCGTTGCATGAACTCCTCGAACTGGCCTGAGGTCACCGGGGGCGTGACCCAGGAGCGGTGCAGGCGACGGCTCGACCGGGTGAGCTTCAGGAACTCGTCGCGATCGCGGGCCCCCGGCCGGCGCAGGTAGACCTGGCCACCCACCTGGATGGCGCCCGGAGGATTATTCCTGGGCGCCACGCGCCCAGCGCCGCAAGACGGCCGAGACTGCCCACCCGGCCAGCCAGTTGCCCGCCACTCCGAGCCTGTCGGGAAACCAGGACACATAGACGGTGTTGCGGTTTCGCTCGACGGCCTGGGCTATCCGCCGGGCTACCTTTTCTGCCGGTACCGGCGCCAGCCGCCGCTGGTGGGGCGCCCGCCCCGGATCGCCAAGCCGATTCGTGGAGAACTGCGAACGGGTCATCCCGGGAAAAACGTTCATCACCCGGATGCCGTGGCCGGATTCCTCCATCCGCAACGTGTCGCCGATCACTGTCAGCGCAAACTTGCTGGCCGAGTAGTAGCCGATCCAGGGCAGGGCAATCCGGCCCGCCACCGACGAGATGTTGATCACGAGTCCTCGATGCTGGGCGCGCATCACGGGCACCACCGCCCGGATGCAGGCGCCCGCTGCGAGCACGTTGAGGCGAAACATTGCTTCGACGTCGGCGGCGCGGGCATCCGCTATCGGTGCGTGAAGGCCGATACCTGCGTTGTTTACCAGGATGTCGACCGGTCCAAGGTCGCGAATGGTGGCCTGGACCAGGCGCTCGACCTGCGTGCTGTCGGTGACGTCGGTCGGGATTGGCATGGCCCGCCCACCGGCGCGCTGGATGAGGGTCGTCACTTCGTCAAGTGCGGCCGCGTTCCGGGCGGCCAGGGCGACCCGGGCGCCACGCCGGCCGAACTCTAAGGCAATCGCCCGCCCGATTCCTTGCGAGGCCCCGGTCACGATTGCGACCGAGCCGTCGAGTCTCAACGCTTACCCATCAGTGCTGGCAGCCTCTACAGAAGTTTGTGTTCTCGCCGCGAGCCGTCAGCTCGGAGATTCGGTGGCCGCAGCGAGGACAGGCGCCACCGCCCTTACCGTGGACCGCCATGAAGCTCCGATCCTGCTTGTGCGCGATGTAATGCGGCTGCGCGCGGATGGCCTCGACCGCGGATTGCATCACCTTGACCGTGCTCGCGTGCAGACGAGAGATGTCGTCCGGTTTCAGCGTGCTGCGTTTGCGCAAGGGAAGGAAGCCCGCCTCGTGAAGGATCTCGTCCGAGTAGGCATTTCCCACGCCGGCGATAAAGGCCTGGTTGCGTAGCAGATTCTTCAGCTCGCCCGGGTGCCGACGGATCCTTTGTGAGAACTCACCGGCCGTCACGGTGAGGGCGTCGGGGCCAAGCTCGGCCCACCCCGGTATGGTGGGCAGTCCCCCGTCGGGGACCCAGTAGACGCGGCCCATCTTCACCGTGTCCAGGAATCTGAGCTCGTCACCGCTGTCGAGCGTCAGCCGAAAGACGGTCGCCTGGGCGAGCTTTTCGCTGGCCGGGGCCCACTGCATCCGGCCGCCGAGCATCGGGTTGATCACCAGGTGCTGGCCATCGAGGTCGAAGACCAGGAACTTTCCCCGACGCCAGGTCCGCTGGAAGGTCAGCCCGGTGAGTTGGCGGGCAAACTCGTCGGCGGGTGTCCGAAGCAAAAAGCCGAGTTTCGGCGAGGTCCACACTTTGACGACCCGACGCTGGTCAAGCCGCGGACCGAGGTAATCGCGGAGCACCTCGAGCTCCGGAAGTTCAGGCATCGGCCCCTTAGGCTAATCCACTCAGCGGTAATCGCGGGAGTCGGGGAAGACGTCCTCGTCGGGCAGCGCCGGGGCGGGCTGGACATGGTCGACCAGCACGCTCATCACACCATCCTGCTTCTGTACCGTTCCGTCCATCACCAGGATTGGCTCCAGGTTGGCGACCCGGCGGTATCGCTGGTAGATCGGTGGCCGCAGGATTACGTCGATGTGCCCGTACTCATCGGCCAGCGTGAAGAACTTGAACTGCTTGCCGGTCGACGGCGATTGCCGGGTGATGACCAGGCCACCGACGCGCACCCGGGCGCCATCCTTGACGCCATCCCGCAGGGTCCGGGAGTCGATCACGCGCAACTGGTCGAACTGCGGGCGGTAGAAATGGATCAGGTGATCAGTGGTCGACAGAGAGAGGAGACGGTAATCGGTCGCTACCGTCTGCCTGTGTGTCATCAGGGGCAGGGCCACCTCCTCAGAGGGCTCGCTGACCAGCGGCTCCGACTGCCAGTCGTCGGCATGCTGGTTGAAGCGCCAGACGGCCTGGCGGCGGTTTGGTTCGAGGCTGTCGAAGGCGCCGGCCAGGATCAGGTTGCGCATCTGGGCGCGGGTCAGGCCGTTTCGTGACTGCGTGGTGAGCCGGATCCGCCGGCAGAATTCCTCGAGGGAGACGACCGGGCCCTTGACCTGCGCCTCCTCCAGGACCTGCAGCGCTTTCTCTCCCACCCCGTGGACGTAGTTGAAACCGAGGCGTAAGGCGCCGGCCTCCACGCTGCAGCGGATGTAGCTCCGGTTGATATCGACCGGCAGGATGCGCACGCCGTGGCGCTTGGCGTCCTCGACCAGGACGTGCGGATGGTAGAAGCCCATCGGCTGGTTGTTCAGCAGGCCGGCGTAGAGGGCGGGAGCATGGTGCAGCTTGAGCCAGGCGGTCTCGTAGCAGGTGCGGGCAAAGGCGGCCGCGTGCGACTTGGTGAACCCGAACTCGGCAAAGGCCGCCAGCTTCGAAAAGATCTCTTGCGCGACCGGCAAGGCGATTTCGTTGCCAAGACAGCCCGAGAGAAAGCGTTCGCGAATCGCGTCCATCTCACCGTGGGACCGGTGGCTGCTCATCGCCCTGCGGAAGCGGTCGGCCTCGCCCCCGGAGAAGCCGGCGCAGTCCATCGAGATCTTCAGGATCTGCTCCTGATAGAGGACCACCCCCAGCGTCTCTTCCAGGATCGGCTGGAGCGAGGGGTGCAGGTAGGTGACCGGTTCCCTGCCCTGTTTGCGACGAAGGTAGGGGTGCACGGCATCGCCCTGGATCGGCCCGGGCCGGATGATGGCAACCTCCACCACCAGGTCGTTGAAGGTTTGCGGTCGCGAGCGGGGCAGGGTCTGCATCTGGGCGCGGCTCTCGATCTGAAAGACGCCGATGGTGTCCGCTTCACAGCAGAGCGCGTATACCTGTGGGTCCTTGAGGTCGAGCGCGTCCAGGTCCGGCCGGGTTCCCGTGTCGGCCTCGATCAGGTCGAGCGCCTCCGCCACCACCGAGAGCATGCGCAGGCCGAGCATGTCCATCTTGATCAGCCCGAGCTCCTCCACGTCGTCCTTGTTGAACTGGACGACCATCCGGCCCGGCATGGTGGCGCACTCCACCGGCACGATGTCGATTAATGGTTCGCCGGTGACAAGCATTCCTCCCACGTGGATGGAGAGATGGCGCGGGAATTCCAGGATCTGGGTCGATAAGTCGAACAGCTGGCGCCAGGGGAGGCTGGGGTTTGTGCTTTCGAAGCCGGCGGCCTGGGCAATGGTCTCCGGGCTCTCAGGGTCCCAGGCGGAGGCGGATTTGGCCAGCACGTCGATCGTTTCCTCCTTGAAGCCGAGCGCCTTTCCAACCTCCCGGATGGCAGAGCGCTGGCGATAGGTGACCACGTTGCAGACCATGCCGGTGCGCTCCGGCCCGTATTTTTCGTAGATGTACTGGATCACCTGCTCGCGGTGTTGGGTAGAGAAATCGATATCGATGTCAGGAGTCGCCGTCATCTCCTCGTGGAGGAACCGCTCGAAGAGCAGGTTGTGGGCGATCGGGTCGACCCGGGTGATACCGAGCAGATAGGCGACGATGCTGTCGGCCGCCGACCCACGACCCTGGCCGGGAATCCCGTGTGCGCGGGCAAATCGCATCAGGTCCCAGTTGATCAGGAAGAACTCGGCAAACCCGGTCTTGTCGATGACATCGAGCTCGCGCTGGAGACGGGCCGCCACCTCCGCCGTTACCGGGCGGTATCTCTCCCGGACCGCCTCCTGGCAGAGCCGGTATAGGAAGGAGAAGGGGGTCTCACCTGACGGCACCGGGAACCCGGGGAAACGTGCCGCCTGCAGCCCGAACCGGAAACGGCAACGCTTGGCAATTTCAGCGGTGTTGCGGATGCCCGCCTCGACCACGCCCGTGGGATAGCGGCTGAACAACTGGCGGAGCTGGCGCTCGGTTTTCAGGTAGTACTCGGCATTCGGATGCAGCAGGCCTTCCGCCTGGTCCAGGCTCATCCGGTGGCGGATGGCGGTGAGGACGTCGTGCAGGCGATGCCGGTCGGGGGTTGCGTAGAAGACCTCGTTAGTCACCACCAGAGGCGCGCCGTGAGCGCCGGCCAGGTCGATCAGCGCCTGGTTGCGGCCGCGGTCGCCGGGCGCGAGGTGGTCGAGCAGCTCGATGAAGACCCGGTCGCGGCCGAAGACCTCCTGGTAGAAAGGAAGCCGGTTCTTCGGATCGGTAACCAGCGCGATCAGCCCGGCGCTGAGCGGGGCGAGCGCCTCCGGCTTGAGGCGCGCGGTCCCCTTGGCATTTGGCATCTGCGCGCTGCTGATCAGCCGGCAGAGGTTCGTATAACCGGTCCTGTCCTCCGCCAGCAGGACCAGGCGATCACCCCAGCCGTCGAAATCAACGCGGTCTCTGGGTGGTGGTGAGCCGTCGTCGATGGTGAGCTCGGCGCCGATGATGGGCTGGATGCCGGCCATCTCGGCCGCCTTGAAGAACCGGACCGCGCCATATAACCCGTTGCGGTCGGTGATGGCCAGCGCCGGGATTTCCAGGTCGCGCGCCCGCGCCACCAGGTCTTCGGGATGAGACGCGCCCTCGAGGAATGAGTAGTTCGAGTGGCAATGAAGCTCGGCATACATGGCGGCTAGTCGTACACGCGCTCCAGGAACCAGTCATGGGTGACGTGGTCGCAGTAGCACTCCAGCGCCAGGTCGTCGTCGATCAACAGCCGCCAGTACTCCCGTGAGATGGGGTCGTGCCACCAGTCGCAATCGATCCGCCAGCGGTTGAGCACCCGGCTGACCGGCTGCCAGCCGGCCGCCGACTCGAGATGCGAGGGAATTCCACTGGCGTCGAGGCGCACCCGGATCGGCCGGGGCGGGGCGATCAGCTCGGTCATGCAGGTTGCCAGCGAATGCGCTTGCCGGGGAGCGGCGCGACGCCGGTCAAAAGCGTGGCTCGCTGGACCAGGTCGGGGCGAAATTCTTCCTGCAGCCGCAAGACCGCGTCGGCCAGCGATTCACGGAACCCATCGCGGCGCACGAGCAATCCCGGCTGACGCACGTGTGCCGGCCCGAGCCGGCGTGCCATCAGGGTGATCCTTTCCAGGGGAGCGGTGATCCGGGCGTGCAGCACGCGTGGGCGGATCCGATCGAACAGGTCGGCAGCGGCGGTCAGCGGATAGGTGAAGCGCGCGCTTACCTGGATGGGTGAGGCGTCCACCTGGCCGAGCCGGATCAACACCAGCCGGGTGCCGAGGCCCTGGGCTCGCAGCGCCTCGGCGATCCGGTCGGTGAGCGCCCGGGCCACGAATTGAAGAGCCTGGATGTCATCAACCGGGGGATCGAGCGGCATATCCGCCTCGATCCGGGCGGGTGGCCGCCAGGGCGTGAGCCGCCGGGCATCGCTCCCGCAGGCCAGGTCATAGGCGGGCAAAGCCTTGACACCGAACTGGCGTCGAAACGCAGTCCGGGAGATGCTCGTTAGGGCTCCGACGGTGCGTATCCCCAGCAGCCCCAGGTACTCACGCAGGTCGTCCTCCAGTGGCAGCACATCGATCGACATCGGCTGGAGAAAGCTCGCCGTGGCCATCGGCTCTACCACCACCGGTTTTCCGGGGCCGGCAGCGCCCGCCGCCAGCCGGCTGACGAAGAGGTTGACCGCCAGCCCGATGGCCGGCACCACGTCCAGCGCCGAGGCGACGCGCTGGGCGATCGTCTCTAATAACCGGCGACGATCCGGCCAGGTCAACGCCAGCCCGTCAAGCTGGATGTAGGCGCAGCCTTCGTCTTGCGTTGAGACCTCGGGCGTGAGCGCGTAGAGGGTTGACAGCAGGAGCCGCTGGACGGTCGCGGTTGCGTCCGGGTCCACCGGCAAAAAGACCGCTTCCGGGCAGCACTGCTCAGCCTGGCTCAAAGCCATCCCCTCCACCACTCCCATAGCCCGGGCCTCTGCCGATGCGGCCTGCACCGATCCCCGCTCGTGAGCCAACCCTCCCAGCACCAGCGGACGGCCTCGTAGCTCGGGATGGGATCGCCAGGCCGCTACCACTGCGGGGGTCGGGATTCGGACACAAAGGATCATCGGTCGGGATATGTGAGGGTGAGGCGCGTCCGCCGGCCGGGCGCCGCCAGCCGGTTCTTGGTCACCATAGCTTCGACTTCGATCCCGGCCAGGTCCGCGGCGCGCGTGAATATCCAGTCTCGCCGCTCGAGCTTGAGGATCAGGCTGGCGTAATAGCGGACCGGGTCATCGAGCTGCGCCTCGTGGATCAGTAGCAGGGTGCAGCCGGCGTCAACCGCGCGGTGCAACAGGTGAGGAAGCTCACCCTCGATCCGAGCATCGCCGGCCAAAGGCAGGTCCAGACAGACCAGGTCGGCGCCGGCCCGGGCCAGCACGCCAGCGCTCTCCATGGCTTCCCGGATCGACCGCGGCCGGACGATCAGCAGCCGGTCCAGATCCGCCCCCAGCCGGGTCAGGAATTCCGGGTCCAGGCGCCCGGGAAAATCGATATAGACGGTCGCCCCCTCGCGGGTGGCGTGGGCAACGCTTTGCTGAGCCAGTGTCCGCTTGCCGGAGCCTCTTGAGCCGGCCAGCAGGCTCAACCGTCCCACCGGCCAGCCACCGATGCCGGTCAGCTCATCGACCTGGGGAAACCCGGAAGACCGGGCTGGTGCCGCCGGCTCCGCCGGGCGCGGTGCCGCGTTCCCGAAGCGGGTCTGGAGCACCGTGATGGCTTGCTGGAGACGGTCCGACATACCTGCCTCGAATTGCGGAATGGAAAGACGGCGGAGCCTCCAGGGGGGAAGCTAGGTGGGAAGTGGAGGCTCCTTCCAGATGCTATCGAACAAATGTTCGATAGTCAAGACCTTGAGGAAAATCGGGCTACTGGCGGACTTCGCCGGGCAGACCGACGCTGAACATGGCTTCGAGGTCATGGCGAGAGTAGACCTTGAAGGCGACGTGAGTTCGCGTCCGGACAATGCCCGGGATCTGGGCCAGCCGGTTGGTCACCACCTCGGCGACCTCCTCGTGGTCCTTGACTCGCACCACTACCACGAAGTCGAACTCACCGGTCACCGAGTAGGCTTCGGCGACGCCCCGGACATCAGCAAGCGCCGGACCGAGACGGGCAATGGCAGCGCGTTCCGCCTCGATCAAAACGATGGCGGTGACCATGGACGTGCCCAGTATATTGGCTTGCAGGACAGGCGAGTCCAGCCTTGACCCAAGCACGAGCGCGATCTGCGCCGGTCCGCATCGGAACCTCGGGTTGGTCCTACCCGCACTGGCGCGACCGGTTCTATCCGCCGAAACTGCCCGCGCGCGAGCACTTCGCCTTCTACGCGCGGCACTTCGACACGGTGGAGCTGAACAACTCGTTTTACCGGCAGCCCCCACCCGAGCGTTTTGAGGCGTGGGCAAACCAGGCGCCGGCCGGCTTTCTCTTCGCCGTCAAGGGCAGTCGATACATCAGCCACATCCGGCGGCTTCAGGTAGAGCAGAAGTCGGTCGACCTGGTGGTAGAGCCCGCCCGTCGCCTGGGTGAAAAGCTCGGCCCCATCCTCTTCCAGTTTCAGGCGAACTTCGCCTACGACCTGGAACGGCTCGACCGCTTCCTGCCGATGCTGCCCACGACGGAGCGCTTCGCGCTGGAGTTCCGTCATGCGTCCTGGCTGGTGCCGCCGGTTTTCGAGCGCCTGCGGGCTCACCGGATCGCGCTCTGCATTCCCGATCATCCGAAGATGCCGCAGCTGCTGGAGGTGACCACCGACTTTACCTACATCCGTTTCCACCTGCCATCGGATGGCATCGGCTATGCGCGCACAGGGCTGGAAGGGTGGCGTGACCGGATCGCCGGTTGGCGAGACAGCGGCCTGGCAGTCTACGCCTACTTCAACAACGACATGGAAGGATACGCCGTCGAGAACGCGCGCACCCTCAAGGAACTGCTGGGCCTTGAGGTGGAACGGGAAGGCCGGGATTCGAACCCGGGGAGCGGAAAAGCCCGCTCAAGCGCTTAGCAGGCGCTCGCATTCGACCACTCTGCCACCTCCCCGCGAGGTAAGCGGTAAGAGTTTACGCTGTCGGCGGCCGCGCTAGTGATTCAGGCGGCGAGCCACCAGCGTCAGGTCCCGGACAAAGGCCGCCATCTCAAGCTCCCGAGTTTCATCGTCCAGGGCGCGCAGGATCGAGGACGGGTGCACGGTGGCGAACAGCAGGGGCAGGCCGGGCCGGCTGAGGAACTGGCCACGCTGCGTTGAGACTCGGAACTCGCGGCCAAGCAGAGCCTGGGCTGCGGTGGCCCCCAGACACACGATCACATGCGGCTGGACCGCGGCAATCTCGGCGTCGAGCCAGGGCCGGCAAGCGCTGATCTCCCCCGCATTGGGCTTCTGGTGCAGACGCCGCTTCCCCTTTGCTGTCCATTTGAAGTGCTTGACGGCGTTGGTGACATAGACGGCTGCGCGGTCGATGCCTGCCTCGACCAGCGCCTGGTCTAGCATTCGACCGGCCGGGCCGACGAATGGCTTCCCTTCGATGTCTTCGCGGTCGCCTGGTTGCTCGCCCACGAACATGACCGCGGCTCCGGACTTGCCCTCACCGAAGACTGTCTGGGTGCCTGTCTGCCAGAGGTCACAGGCTTGACACGATGCGGCCGCCTGGCGAAGCTCCGGCAGGGTCTGCTGAGCGGTAGCGGGTGACACCCCTACCCGGTACCGTGGAGGAGCGGGAGGCTGAGCGTGAACTCACTCCCTTGGCCCTTGCGGGAGATCGCCATGATGTCGCCGCCGTGCAACCGGGCCAGCTCCCGAGCCAGGTAGAGCCCGAGCCCGGTGCCCGGTACGTCGCTCAACTCCTTGACCGCCAGGCGGCTGAACCGGACGAAGAGATGCTCTATGTCCTCGGGGGCGATGCCGATCCCGTGATCGCGCACGCTCACCAGAACCAGCTCACCTGCGATCGAGAGCACCACGTCGACGTCACCACCCAGCGGCGAGTACTTCACGGCGTTGTCCACCAGGTTGCTCACGATGATGTCCAGGCGCATGGTGTCCCCGAGCACCGTGACCGGCCGGCCCGTTCGGTCGTCGAACCGGATCCTGTGCCGCGCTGTCGCCTGCAGCCGCGCATTCTCGAGGCTGCGCGTGATCAGGTCGCGGAGGGCGAGCGGCCGCAGTGTCAGCTGGATGCTCTTGTCCTCGAGACGGGCCGCTTCGACCATCTCGTTGGCCAGCATGTTGATCTGCAACGCCTTCGCCTTGAGCATGGGCAGCACCGCCTCGACGCTGTCCGGCAGCTTGCCGAGGGAACCGTCTTCGAGCATCGACAGATAGCCGCGCAGAGTGGCGGCCGGGCCGCGGAGCTCGTGGGAGGCGAGGTTGAGGAATTCCGACTTTGCCCTCTCCAGCTCCTGGAGATGCTCCGCGCGCTCCCGCAACCGCACCGTCTCGCGGGCCTGCCGCTCACGGGCGGCCAGCCGTTCGAGGGTCCGCTGGGCGACCGCGACGATGTGGGTGACGCGGCCACCCTCCCCGATGACGGGATACGCGTCCAGGTTCCACAGGATGGTCGCCATTGCCGGGCCCGGGCGCTCGAAATCGGGCGCAAACAGACCACCAGGTTCTTTCGAGGCGCGAACCCTGCGGAAGAGCTCGGTGATCGCCTGCCGCTCGGCGCGATGAAAGACCTCCTCCAGGGTTTCCCCGGGGACGAGCCGGCGGTCCGCTCCGAGCAGACGTTCGAAATCGTCGTTCCACTGGACGATTCGAAAGTCACCGTCGGTTGCACCAAACAGCGCCAGGGCGGCAGGTAGCACAGCAAAAACGCCGGCCAGCAACTCGTCGAGCTCCCCGGCGCGACCGATTGCGATGCGTTCCTCAGCCGAGCTCATGTTGCCTCAGTCAGGATGACCGTGGCGATTAGCTGCCTCGGCGGGCCGTGGGTTGTGGCCATGCCCTTCTAGCCTCCCGCCCCCAAGCCCCTCGCTCCTGAGGGTTATATATGTGACATCGCCATTATAATACTTTCCACGGCCGGCTGCGTTGCGCCCTGGCGCGGAAAGGCTAGCGGCTGGCGGCGGCCCGGCCCGAAACCAGCTGGATGTCGCGCCGGATTGTGCCCACGCTGCCGGGTAAGCGGAGCATGAACCGGCTGCCCTTCCCAGCTTCGGTCCAGTCAAGCGTGAGCGAGCCGCCATGGCGCTCGGCCAGCTCGCGGCCGATATAGAGCCCGAGCCCGGTGCCGGGCTGAGGGCCCATCGAGGGGTCGTCCACCCGGACGAAGCGTTCGAACACCCGCTCGCGCATCTGGGGCGGTATGCCGACGCCCCGGTCCTCCACCACGACGGTAGGTTCCGGTTCTCCATAAAGGGCCACCCGCACCCAGGGTTGCGCGGTGCTATAGGTGAGCGCGTTGTTGACCAGGTTGTCGATCACGCGGCTGATCTGCTCGCGGTCGGCGTCGATGAAAACGGGCTCCGACGGCAGGTCTGAGCTGACGTCGGCCTTCAACAGGATGGCTCGCGGCTCGGCGCGGGTGAGCGCATCTGCAATCACCTCGCGCAGGTCCAGGGTCACCACCTCGGTGGGGACCGTACCGCCCTCGATTCGGGCCGCCATCAACAGGTCGTTCACGATCTTGTTGAGCTCCTTGGCCTTCGACATCAGGATCTCGAGGGGGCGGCTCGCCTGTTCCGGCTTGAGCGTGCCATCCTGAAGCATCGACAGATAGCCGATCACCACTGAGAGAGGCGTGCGTAGCTCGTGGGCAGCCATGCTCAGGAAGGCGCTCTTGCTCCGGCTGGCCTCCTGCGCCTCCGCAAACAGAATCTGCGATTGCTCGAGCAATTGCTCGGTGCGCATGTTGGCCTCGATGGTGTTCAGCACGATGCCGATGCTCTCCATCAACTGGTCGAGGAAGTCGAGGTGAGTGCGGCTGAATTGCTGCAGCGATGCTAACTCGATCACCGCACGGATCTGACCCTCGAAGAGCACGGGAAGGACCACGATGTTCGATGGGTCGGCGTGGCCGAGACCAGATGCAACCCGGATATAGCCCGGCGGGACGTCGCTCAGCAGGATCCGCTTCTTGTCGAGCGCGCACTGGCCGACCAGGCCCTCTCCGATCCGGAACTCCTCGGGCAGATGCGACGAGACCTGATACGCGTAGCCGGCCACGAATCGCAGCCGGGAGGACCCCGATTCGCTGCCATCGACCACGTAAAACGCCCCTTGCTGAGCCTGTACCAGGGGGGCTAACTCGGACAGGATCATCTGAGACACCGCCGCGATGTCGCGCTGCCCCTGGAGCATCCTGGTGTGCTTGGCCAGGTTGGTCTTGAGCCAGTCCTGCTCGGTGTTCTTCAAGGTGGTCTCGCGAAGGTTTCGGATCATCTCGTTGATCTTGTCCTTGAGCAACGCCACTTCCCCACTGGCTTCCACCCGGATGGAGCGGGTCAGGTCTCCCTGGGTGACGGCGGTAGCCACGTCTGCAATCGCCCGCACCTGGTTGGTCAGCGTGGCGGACAGCTGATTCACGTTGTCGGTGAGGTCTTTCCAGGTGCCGGCTGCGCCGGGGACGCTAGCCTGGCCTCCGAGCTGCCCCTGGACGCCTACCTCGCGGGCCACGCTCGTGACCTGCTCGGCGAAGATGGCCAGGGTTTCGGTCATCTCGTTGATGGTGTCCGCCAACGACGCGATCTCACCCTTGGCCTCCAGCTCGAGTTGTTTCTTCAGGTCGCCCTTGGCGACGGCGGTGACGACCCGGGCGATGCCTCGTACCTGGTCGGTCAGGTTGCCGGCCATCATGTTCACGTTGTCGGTGAGGTCCTTCCAGGTGCCGGCCACCCCCTTGACCTGGGCCTGACCACCCAGCTTTCCCTCGGTACCGACCTCGCGGGCCACCCGGCTGACTTCGGAGGCGAAGGCATTGAGCTGGTCGACCATGACGTTGATGGTGTTCTTCAGTTCGAGAATTTCGCCCCGAACGTCCACGGTGATCTTCTTGGACAGATCGCCCTTGGCGACCGCCGTGGTGACCTCTGCAATGTTGCGCACCTGGGTGGTCAGGTTGGCAGCCAGCTGGTTCACGTTGTCGGTCAGGTCGCGCCACGTCCCAGAGGCTCCCGCGACATACGCCTGGCCGCCCAGCCGGCCTTCGGTGCCGACCTCGCGGGCGACGCGCGTAACCTCGCCGGCGAACGCATTCAGCTGGTCGACCATCCCATTGATGGTGTTCTTCAGCTCGAGGATCTCCCCATGCACATCGACCGTGATCTTTTTCGACAGGTCGCCCTTGGCGACCGCGGTGGTGACCTCCGCAATGTTGCGGACCTGACCGGTCAGGTTGCCCGCCATCGAGTTCACGTTGTCGGTAAGCTCCTCCCAGACACCTGCCACGCCTTTGACCTGAGCCTGGCCTCCCAGCTTGCCCTCGGTACCGACCTCGCGCGCCACCCGGGTGACCTCGGCCGCGAATGCGTTCAGCTGATCGACCATGACGTTGAAGGTGTTCTTCAGCTCCAGGATCTCGCCGCGCACATCGACCGTGACCTTCTTGGACAGGTCGCCCCTGGCGACCGCGGTTGTCACCTCGGCAATGTTGCGCACCTGGGCAGTGAGGTTGCCGGCCATGTAGTTGACGTTGTCGGTCAGGTCCTTCCAGACCCCGCCCACGCCCTGTACCTGCGCCTGCCCACCGAGGCGGCCTTCGGTGCCGACCTCTCGCGCCACCCGGGTCACCTCGCCCGCGAATGCGTTCAGCTGGTCGACCATCACGTTGATCGTGTCCTTCAGCTCGAGAATCTCGCCGCGGACGTCAACCGAGATCTTCCGGGAAAGGTCGCCCCGAGCAACCGCGGTGGTGACCTCGGCAATGTTGCGTACCTGGGTGGTGAGGTTGGCAGCCAGCTGGTTCACGTTATCGGTCAGGTCTCGCCAGGTCCCGGAGGCACCCGGAACACTGGCCTGGCCGCCCAGGCGGCCCTCGGTCCCGACCTCTCGCGCAACCCGGGTGACCTCTCCTGCGAACCCATTCAACTGGTCGACCATCCCATTGATGGTGTCCTTCAGCTGGAGGATTTCGCCACGGACGTCGACCGTGATCTTTCGGGACAGGTCCCCTCGAGCGACTGCGGTGGTCACGTCGGCGATGTTGCGCACCTGGGCGGTGAGGTTGCCGGCCATGTAGTTCACGTTGTCGGTCAGGTCCTTCCAGACGCCCCCGACGCCCTGCACCTGCGCCTGGCCACCAAGCTTGCCCTCGGTGCCGACCTCGCGGGCGACCCGGGTGACCTCGGACGCGAACGCGTTCAACTGGTCGACCATCACGTTGATGGTGTTTTTCAGCTCCAGGATCTCGCCATGAACCTCAACCGTGATCTTTTTCGAGAGGTCGCCTTTGGCGACCGCGGTGGTCACCTCCGCGATGTTGCGCACCTGCGAGGTGAGGTTTCCCGCCATGTAGTTGACGTTGTCTGTCAGCTCCTTCCAGACGCCCGCCACCTCGCGCACGTTGGCCTGACCGCCGAGCTTGCCCTCGGTCCCGACCTCCCGTGCCACCCGGCTGACTTCTGATGCGAAGGAGCGGAGCTGCCGCACCATGGAGTTGACCGTCCGGGCGGTCCGCAGGAACTGACCCTCCAGAGGCTTCCCATCGAGCTCGAGATCCATCGTCTCCGAGAGGTCGCCCTCGGCCACGGCGCCGATGACCCGGGCCACCCCAGCCAGGTTCTTGGCGTTGCGGTCACTGAGCTCGATGACCGCGTTGATCTCGCTTGCAACCCGGGCGGTGGGCCCGTCGGCACCGACCGGCATTCGTACGGAGAAATTCCCCCGCCTGATCTCACGGAGGATGCTCAGCAGCAGGCGCGCATCGATCGGCTGGGAACCGTTCGGTTTCAGATCAGCCGCTGCCCGCTCAGAGGAGGAGCCCTGAAGGGCACGTTTTACCCGTGCCCCCTGCTTCTGTGCCCGTCCCACTGTAGCCTTTTGTATAGAGCAACAATGGGCAAAAGTCAAACGCCGTAAGGCCCGC
>Ga0209689_1000146_pt1 | contig 41596 bp, 23 predicted proteins | sample GraSoiAngelo_149_FD_187119 | JGI IMG/M metagenome (GOLD analysis project Ga0209689, IMG submission 187119) | Grasslands soil microbial communities from the Angelo Coastal Reserve, California, USA - 14_1009_09_30cm (SPAdes) (version 2) | ecosystem: Environmental > Terrestrial > Soil > Grasslands ... | reverse complement strand
AGATCTCGGGCCGCGGAACGGAAAAATTCGCCGGAAGTAGCTTTTTGGGTCGTGGGCTAGCGCTTCGCCTCCGCCGGTGCGGGCGTGGCCTCAAGCAAGAGGTTCTCGCTGAATTCCGCCTTCAGCTTTGCTGTCGGTCCCGTCACCACGCCATAAGCTGTCTTGTTCACGTAATCCATGATCCTGTAATTCTTCCCCGCTGCCAGACCGCGCAATTCCAGTTCGCCCTTCCAAATCCCTTCAGGAGACTTCTGCTTGAGCACCTTCATTGGCTTTTCCGGCGCGTAGAACGCGTAGAACATCCTTCCGTCCTTCTCGATGGCATAGGCCTCCGGGGAATCGTAGCCATAAACGTAAAGGTCGAGAAAATTCCCCTTTGAAAGCATCTTCTCGTTGTACAGGGCGATCCACTTTTTCCAGTGCGCCTCTTTGCCAGGTTTCAAATATACATTTTTCAGTTGTGGCCCGTATTCAGGCCAGGTGAATTTCGTGCCCAGCACGCCGCCGGTCCCCAGGGTCGACGCGAAATCATCCCCCAGATCTTCTTCTTTGTCGCCTTCACCACTAATTCGTGTCAGTTCAACATGATCACCATAAATAGCCGCCCGCGGCCCAAGAAGAGCCTTGTACATCTTGATCCGTCTGCGCACCTGCACCGAGCCCACGGGATCAGCCGTCACGGCCTGGTCCATGTAGCGAAACCACGCCAAGCTCGGCGGCGTGCCGCACGGGCAGCTCTGCGTCACACTGTTCGGCTTCAGCGCCCGCGTGGTCTCGAAAATCGTTTTGTATACTTCACCCATCGCGTATACCGAATCCAGCGGAGACTTGTGGTGGTGCTTCGGGTTATAGCATGGGGGCGTTGCGTAAACGTTGTCCAGCTTGTGCCCGTCGAATCCCCAATCACGAATGAAGCGCTCCGTCAGCCCTTGGTAATAAGCTTGCACTTCCGGTACCGCCGGACAAAGTGTCGCCAGATTGCGCGTCATCCGCGCCGGTTTCCCGTTTTTATCAAGTGCCAGCCAGTCCGGATGCTCTCTGACTACTTCTGAAACGACGAATTTGTGGCCGCCATATCCGTTGTGCCCGTCTTCGACCGCCAGCGGCAGCCACCACAACTGCACGTTGATCCCTTGCGCGTGAAAATCCCTCGCCATGTTCTGAATCGCATCATCCGCAAAGGTATCCTTCCGCGGCTTCCAGTCGCCGTAATTGTCGAACCACCGGTCGTCCAGCGTCGCCCAATGAATGCCCAGCTCCTTTAGTTTCGGGATGGTCCCCAGCATCTGTTTGGGCGTCACTTCGGATTCATAGCCCCAACCGCACCAGCTGACCGCGTAGTTTTCCTCATTGTTTCTGGGCCGGGTCAATCCCTCGCGCTCCACCGCGTTTGACCACAGGCTCAGCGGTTCGTAATAGTCGCCTTTGTATACCGCGAGGAACGTGCGCGGGGTCGAATATACGTCTCCCGTTTTCAGCTTCCTATTCGCCGGCAAGCGTACCGACGCCAACACGCGCTGATCTCTGGTCGTTTCCACGGGAATCGAGAGAACCAATGGCAGCGTTTCAATGTGTCCGATTGCTTCTCCAACACTCCGCGTCCAGAACGCCACCACTGGAATGCCCCCGCCCACGCGCCCCAAATCTCCCTGTACCTCCACGGGCGCCCCGAATGGGTTCTCTTGTGAAAATTTTGCTGGCACCCGAAGCACATCGTCCTTGCCCCAGTTCAGGCTGGACCCGAAGAACGACCACATCTCATGGGGGGCAGCTCGCCAATCACTCCGTTGGGCATTCAGTCGGTGCCTCTGGAGCGAGATGCTGTCGAGCACAACGTCTTTCCGTCCCGCATTGCGCAGTGCAGCCGAGAGCAGCGCCATCGTCGGAGAGTCGTCGTACACTTCAATGGTCAAGATCTCTTCGAGACCGGTGCTCGCGCTCGTCCCAGGAACGTCCAGGTGTTTTCCGACTCGTCCAAGCTTGCCGGTGGCCTCGGCTACCTTCGCGTGCGTCAAATCAAATATCAAGTCGCGCACTTCGGCGCGCCCAGCGATCAGCTGCTGTCCCGCTTCCTTTCCCGGATCTTCCAGCGTGAGCATCTGGCCGGCACTCTGCAGGCTTGCCTGCAAGTAACCGGAAGGCCGCAGCAAAAACTCCGCTGCTCGCGTATGCATGTGGATGCCATCGCTCTCCGTGCTGACGGTGATCGCTGATGTTTCGACCGTCACGGATGCAGCCGTCGGTTGCGCTTCCTTGTTCTTACAGCCGGCGCATTGCACCAGCCCCGCGGCTAGCAGCATCGCGAGTGTTCGTCCCCACGACGTCCGGTTATTTCCCACTGTTTCACCACCAACGCTTGCCGGTCGCCAAGTCCCACGACCGATGAAAGCCCCGGCCCTTCTGCGCCGGGGACGGGGATCAGAGGCAAGCGCAGAAGGCTCCCCGGACCCCGCACCTTTACCAACACGTTCGCGTCTCATTGAATTCCGGCGGAAGTTTCTACCGCCACTTCTCCTAGTGCTCCGCGATCCAGCCCATGGGAATCGACCAGGTGCAGAGAAATCCTGCCCACCCGGCCCGGAACGGCCGCTGTAGTTTGCAACAAAAGGAGGTTCCTGGGATCGACTTGCGTAATCGGTTGGGTACCCATGGCCATGCCCCCAGCCCCGTAGAAATGGACTACCAGTTTCCCGGAAAAGAAAACTCCAAAAGCGCCAACGAGTCTGATCTTGCCGGCGCCAGCATCCTGCACTGCATGAAGGGGTTGGAGGATCACTCCTGCGTCCGTCACACCTTGGAAGTCCTTGTCGGCCCGGGTGGGAAACCACTGCGTGTCGAAATGGTATGACTCCCCAGGGTCGAGCCGCACCATCGGCGAGTTAAGCTCGGCCTCCATATACAGAGCTGGCGGCTCTTTATCGGGAGATCCGAAACTGGCTGTACCATCAGGGTGCTGCCGCAGTTGAGAACCATTCGTCCAAAATATGACCGAGGCCTTTCCGGGGTATGGTTTCGTTTCGTCGTACCGAAATCGCTCTACCATCGCGTAGCGGCTGTCGCCATCCACGGCAGCCAACCAGCCGTCCTTTGAATCGAGCCACAACTCTGCTGCCAGAGGAACATAATGTAGAGCGAAGAGCCCATTCTCGCGCACCTCTGCCGCGGCATTCTCTGCGGGACCGAATTTCACATGATACCGGTTGAGGTAGCTACTCGATGAATTCGTTCTGCTGAAGGCCCAGAAATTCTGATTGTGGCGCGTGGCATCCCGGGCGTCAGCGGTATTGTACTGAGAGACCGATTGCACGGACCACTCGATGGGATGCCCGCTCGCGTTCTTTATCACCGCGTGAAAGTTGATGCGCGGCGACTCCGCCTCGAGACTCACCATGCGCGTAAACTGCAACCCCGTCTGAGGATCAGCTGGCCCGGTCAAGGAAATTTCGCAGCGCTGCCCTTGCGAGAGAATTTGGAACTCAAACAGACCATCATCCAGCAAATCAGAATTGCCTGCCCAGTGCTGCTCGTCCTCGCTTCCCTCCGGGAGCACCCACAGCTTGTCGCCGCCATAGTTAAACCATTCGCTGTTGGAGGGCGGGAGATGTTTCCCGGCATACCGCGGATTCACAAACAAATAGGGATGGCCATCGAAGATGACTTGCATCAGCCTGCCGCCGTTCTGCGGCACAAAAATTAGTTTTACCCATGGATTGGAAACCTGCTGCGCTTGCCAGCCCAGATACTTGATTTCCTCGACCTGGCAAGCGGCGGCGGCCACCTCGGGCTTGTGTGGCGCGCGAACGCCGAAGTGAACAAAGGTCGTCGGATAAAGCGTGAGTACCGCCGCCAAACGCCGGAGCAACATGATCTTTTTCATTGCCGATCGCTTTTCACCCTGTTTTCTTTCCGAGCTTTAGAATGGATATTGCATCTCGCACGCTCTGCGCGCAATGGCCTTTCCTATCTTCGCTTGCCACCCTATCCCCGCCGCAAAGAGTTCATTGCAAAACAGTTCGTAATGAAACGAAATAAATTGCTACACATCAAGAAATATGTGATAAGAACGCCAAATGCGCGGGGAATTCCAAACTCGTTGAGTGCTCCATCCGCCGGACGCCGGCGAGCGCAATGGCATTGACAAAGGAAGCGGGCGGATTCTATTGCACGGTATGACTAGCTCCATCGAACCTGGCAAGACCTATTAACCTTTCTACCACACGGAGGTTCTTGAATGTCGTTCATGCCTGATTTCAGCCGTAGGGGTTTTATTCGCTTAGCCGCTGCCGCGCCGCTCCTGGGCCAGATTGCCGCTAGAAATGTGCTGGCAAGTGCTGCCACTGCGCTCGGCAAAGATTCACGCCAGAACGTCTACACGCGTCTCGGCGTAAAGACCATCATTAATTGCCGGGGCACCTGGACATACTTGAGCGGTTCGCTGGAATTTCCCGAAGTGCGGGCGGCGCAGCGAGAGGCTTCGGAATACTTCGTAAACATGTTTGAATTGCAGCATGCGGCCAGCCGGCGTCTTGCTGAATTGACCGGTGCCGAAGCTGGCATGGTCACTTCCGGGGCGGCTGGCGCGATGGCCTCCGCTGCCGCTGCGTGCATGGCCGGCAGCGATCCAAAAAATATCTGGCAGCTTCCCGACACTACGGGACTGAAGCAGGAAGTCATCATGGTGGGCGGCAGGAGTGCATTTGACAATGCTATTCGGCTGACGGGCGCCAAGCTGGTTCTCGTCGGAACAGCCGAGGAACTGGCTAACGCCATCAACCAGAACACCGCGATGATCTACACCACTCATCTGGGATCCGACTTGCAGACAGAAAATGCCGTAGCAAAAAAATATAGTATTCCCATGCTTCTCGATGACGCGGCCGGTATTCCCCCCATAGCCAACATCAAGTTATACGCACAAATGGGTCTGGACATGTACACCTTCTCGGGCGGGAAGGGGCTCCGTGGCCCACAATGCAGCGGTCTTTTACTTGGCCGTAAGGATCTGATTGAAGCCGCGATGCTGAACACCAGCCCGTGGGAAGGTGCTGTCTGTCGTGCCATGAAAGTTGGCAAGGAAGAAATAGTAGGTCTGCTCCTGGCAGTCGAGACCTGGCTGAAAACCGATTTTGATGCTCTCAATCGCGAATGGAATGCTCGCGTCGAGCGCATCGCGAAACTCGTGAAGACGGTGTCGGGCGTTGAAACCGACATTTCAATACCCAAGGATGGCAATCGCTATCCGACTCTTTACATTTCATGGGATGAAGAAAAGTGGGGTTTTACGGTGAGGGACTGTGTACAAAAACTGCGCGCCGGCGATCCGGTAATTGAGGTTGCTGGCGCGGATAATCCCAGCATTGTTCCGGCCGTTCGGGAAGGAAATCCAAAGCAAAGTTCGAAGGAATCGGCACAACGCCGCAGGTTGGAGCTGGTCTCTTCAACTATTCAGCCCCATGAAGCAATCATCGTGGGCCAGCGTATTCGTGAACTTCTAAGTGTCGCTCGAAAGGCTGCACCTGCCGCTTAGTGATCATGAGGATTCGCGAAGTGCCAAACCAGAGAAAATCTCACTTCCGGCAATGTTTGCTGGGAACCTTGATATTCGCAGCCGGTAGCACACAGGCCCAGGTGCACCCGGTCGAAGTTCCCCAGCGGGGACAGCCCTTGAGCTCCCCGCGCTCCGCCGCAGTGGACGCGGGTGACTACGTGTACCTTTCGGGACAGGGGGCACAACGTGCAGACCATAGTATGCCTGACAAATTTGAAGAACAGGCCAGCCAGGCGCTCGAAAATATCAAAACGATTGTCGAGGCCGCCGGCTTGAATATGGAGCATATTGTCTATGTCCAGGTTTATCTCGAAGACCTAGGCAACTACGAGAAACTGAACGACGTCTTCGCAAAATACTTTCCCGGCACTCCCCCGGCCCGCGCGGTGCTTGGAGTTTACCGCTTATCTCCATCGTCCATCGAGATCAACGCTGTTGCCGTTCGCGATCTCACCGGACGCAAGGCGGTTATCCCCCCCCATTACAAATCCGGCGAACCATTTTCGCCCGGCATATTAACGCATGACCGTTTGTTTGTTTCTGCGATCGAGGGGCGCGACCCACTCGCCAACACGGTCCCCGATGATGCCGCGGTTCAAACGGATCTCGCCCTTGATGGACTCCAGGCGGTTGTCGAGGCAGCTGGCTTGAAACTCAGCCATATGGTCTTCGTGAATCCCTACTTGACCCAGAAAGTACCGATGCGGCTGATGAACGAACGTTACGCTCGTCGATTTGAATTTGGTAACACCCCGGCGCGAGCCACCATAGAAGTCACCGCTTTGCCTCACCATGCCCAAATCGAATACACCGGGGTGGCCGTGCGCGACTTGAGCCTTCGTCGTGCCGTGCGTCCCAAAAACATGCCGCCAAGCCCCACTGCCAGCCCCTGTGTCTTCGCTGGCGAAACGTTGTACTGTTCCGCGAAGAGTGGATTTATCCCCGGGCCAAACGGCGGCGTCTATGGTGCTACAACGGCAGTACAACTCCGCCAGACCATGCGAAACCAGCTTGATAACCTGGAAGAGGCCTCCCTGGATTTCAGCCAGGTCGTCTCCACAACTGTTTATCTCGACAACCTCTCCGATAGTGAAGCGTTCAACAAGGTCTATGCGCAATACTTCAAGGCGGCTCTCCCCGCCCAAACGATGGTGCAGCAGCTTCCATCTTCTAACCGCCCACCCGATGCGGAAGGGCACTTCCCTGACCTGGAGCAGATGTCGCTGATAGCGGTAAAACAGGTCCCTAAGAACTAAAGAAACGTTTGCGGAGGCCAGCACATGGCAGTTCGACATTCCAGAGAAGCACGTTCATGTTTTACCGAGTTAAGAACAACGGTACAACCGCGGGCCTTATCGCAAATGATTTCACCGTTGCGGCTGCTCCTCTCAGTTGATCAGTAGTCAAGGAACGCCCTCACAAATGGCGTAACTAGCCGATTACTGCTGGCACGAAGCATCACTGCTGGTGCAACGCCACCGCGGGGTCAATGCGCGTAGCCCGGCGCGCGGGAATGTAGGTTGCTAACATGGCCACCACCATGATCGCCATGGGCATGAGCAAGTAGAGCCACGGCTCTCGAAGGTGGAGGCCATAGAACAAGGCGTCAAAGAGTTTGGGCAGGGGCAGCGCCAACGCCAGTCCGACGGCCGCTCCGACGGCAGTCATTTTCATGCCTTCCCACACAAGCATACGCAGCACGTCCGGGTGGCGGGCTCCCATCGCCATGCGTATGCCAATTTCATGCGTTCGTTGGCCCACGGAGTAAGCAATAAGGCCGTATATCCCGATAGCCGCAAGGATCAGGGCTAGAAGTGCGAAGCTGCCCAGCACACGCACAAAAAATGGGTCACCGCCCTTCTGGCGTTCAATCAGAGCTGGCATGCTCATGACACCAGCCAGCGGGAGCTCGGAATCCACTTGCGCAACCGCGCCGCGCAGGGCGGAGGCTAAGCTACTTGGATCGGAAGTTGCCCGAATCATTAGAGAGAAGGAAGATAGAGGCCGCTGAAGGAATGGCTCGTAGACTTCCGGGTCATCGCGAGTTTCTTCGGAGTAGGTTTTCACGTTGGCGACAACTCCGACGATCTCGCTCCACTCTGGGGTGGCGCCGTTTACATCCAAGCGGATCTGTTTCCCAAGCGCCTCCTGATCCTTCAAATGGCGATCGACAAACTCCTGGTTTACGACGACTACCCGCGGCGCGGTGGCGTCATCGGTTTCTGTGAACGTCCGGCCGCGCAGCAGCGGGATGCTCGCGGCCTGGAAGTAGTCCGGGCTAACGACGGCATCGAGAGCGCTGAGTCGCAGGTCCGCAGGCAATTCGGGCTGGCCTTTGATTCGGAAAGTAACGCTGCCAGGTCCAGATGCCGGCAACTCGGAGGCCACTGCTACGGCCTGGGCACTCGGAAGGTGCTGGAGGCGGGCAAGCAAATCTCTGACCAAGAGGGTCTTTTGGGAGGCATCCTGATATCGTGCGTTGTCTAAGGTCACGCTGGCGGTAAGGAGATGGTCTGCTCGGAAACCCAGATTCTGATGCTCTACAAGAAAAATTCCGCGGAAAAGCAGTCCGGTCCCGAGCAGGAGAAACAAAGCCAGCGCGATTTCGCCCGTAACCATCACCCTCCGGAGACGGCTCAGTGAGCGGCTCGGCGAAGCCGCGCGACTTTCATCCTTGAGGTTCGCGTTGATGTCGGTTCGCGAGGCGTTCAGTGCCGGCGCCAGTCCGCACAGCACCGCGCAAGCCAACGAGACGGCAAGAGCGAAAAGCAAAACGTTCCAATCCAAGCTCAACGGAACGGCGCTGATTGCTTCGTTGAAGGTCATACTGGCCCGAACAAAATTGATGCCCCAATAAGCAAGCAGAAGACCCGCACTGCCTCCGAGAAGGGCAAGCAGCAGGCCTTCACTCAGCAGCTGCAGGATGATGCGCAGGCGACCGGCTCCCAGGGCGATGCGGATGGCCAGCTCCTTCCGGCGTCCAGCGGCGCGAGCCAGGAGCAAGCCGGCTACATTGGCGCAGGCGATCATCAGAACAAACCCTACCGTGGTCATCATCACGGCTAGGGCGCTGCGAATTCCAAAATCGTAGATCAGGAAATCGGGCAGCAGGCGCACCGCGGCGCCCCAACCTTTTTCGGTCGCGGGAAACTCTTCCTCGGCGCGGCGGGCCAGCGCGGCGAACTCGGCGCGGGCCTGTTCGAGCGTTATGCCGGGTTTCAATCGTGCGAACAGGTGCAAAGAACGATCCGTGCGGGCGGCCGCAGTTTGATCTGCCGCGGACAAAACGAGCGGTGTCCATACTTGCGGCGTGAAGCCCAGCAAACGGTAACTCGCAGGCATCACCCCGATCACCACGTAGTTTGCGCGGTTTAGCCGGATGGTGCGGCCGATGAGGGAAGCGTCGGAACCAAAGCGCCGCTCCCAGAGCTCCCAACTAAGAATGACAACATTCTCCCGTCCAGGCTGGTCTTCGCCGGCTTCGAAGGTACGCCCGAATTGCGGGGAGACGCCCAGCACGGTGAAATAGTTGAGAGACACGGCCGCTGAACGGAGCGCCTCCGGGTGGCCCTGCGCGGTCAAACTGACGGTTCGATACTCGTCCGCGGCGGCCATGTCCGCGAAAACGTGGTTTGCGTCGCGCCAGGCGAGATAGTTGGGGGCCGAGACCAGACTCGCGTCGGCGTGGAAAGCCGGCGCGGGGTTCACGGAACTAACCACTGCCACGCCCTCGGGGTCGCGACCCGGCGGACGCCGCAAGAGAAAAGCGCTCACGAGACTAAACATCGTGGCGTTCACGGCGATACCCAGCGCCAATGTGAGAACCGCAGCGGCTGTGAATCCTGGGCTCTTCAGTAACTGGCGCACCGCGTAACGCAGGTCCTGTAAAAAAATATCCAGCACGGGCAGTCCACGCGCTTCCCGATGCTGCTGTTTCGCCTGTTCCGTTCCGCCGAAGCGAATCAGCGCCTGACGCCGAGCTTCCTCCGCGGACATCCCGCGCCGGAGGTTTTCTTCGATGGCTAAGTCCAAGTGAGCAGCCAATTCTGCTTCCAGCTCGTGATCCATCTCGGCGCGACGAAAAGTGGAAGTCAGGCGGTGGAACGATTGTCGCAGCCAGTCAGTCATTTGGTGCCACCTTCTTCCGGCATGGCCAGAACTCGACCCATCACGTCCGACAGCCTTTGCCAGTTCGCCGCATTCTCAGAGAGCTGTTTACGGCCAGTTTTCGTGATGCTATAAAACTTGGCCTTGCGGTTGTTGGACGAAGTTCCCCACTCGGCAGCGATCCATCCTCGCTGCTGCAGCCTCACGAGCGACGCATAGATCGTTCCCTGATTAAGGAGGACTTTATCCCCGCTTACCTGCTCGATGCGTCGCGCAATGCCGTAGCCATGGAGCGAGCCCAAGGCCGCGAGGGTCCGCAAGACCATAAGGTCCAAGGTCCCCTGTAATAGATCGAGCTTCGATTCCGCCATGTGGCCCTCCTGTGGCATGACCACAGTAGAATGCCACAACTTCTGTGGGGATACCACAGGAAGTGGAGCGTGAGCATGGTCTCGCTTTCGTTTCTGAGGATGGCTTCGACCGCCGGCTTACCGGTGGAATGCAACACGGCTAGGGAGATCGATGCTGGTGAACATCGAGCCGATATATATATTTGGCGTAGTTCATGTGGGTAGTCCTTGCACGCCGTCGCTTGAGCAGTTAACAGGCGCAATCCTCAATCGGAAGGACATGACTGATGAGCGGGTCGCTGCTAAACGTATAGACAGCCACCTGATTTACAATCACACTGGACTCGTGGTGTTGCCGTCTGTCTCGGATGACCGATTCGCACACACAGTGGACCTTATCTATGAAGTCCATTTGCACTTTGATTCTCCTGCTTTGCTTCACCGCTGTCGGTATTGCCCAACAGGGCGATACCGGCCAGCCGAAACTGACGGTACATTCCACCCTAGTTGTGGCTCCGGTGTTCGTGACCACTAAGGAAGGACGTGTGGTCTTGGACCTCAAGGCTGACGACTTCCTGCTCACCGACAACGGCGTACCGCAACTTCTTACACTAGAGCAGGACACTGATTCAGAGCCGCTGGCGTTGGCAATCGTGGTTGAGACGGGCGGCGCGGGGGCACGCCATCTCATTGACTACCGAGAACTGGACTCCATCCTTGACGCGCTGATCGGTAACATAGAGCACCGTGTTGCCGTCATCGGTTTCGACAGTATGCCGCACCTGATAGTGCCTTTCACGTCAGAAACACAGGAAGCTTCCAGTCGGCTTGCCACGCTTTCCGAAGGCGACCAGGGTGCGGCCATTTTGGATGGGGTGGCATTCGCCGTCCGGCAGCTGCGGGCACAGCCCCCGCGCTTCCGGCGCGCGATTCTGATGCTCAGCGAAACCATTGACCAAGGGAGCAAAACAACCCTGGATGACGCTCTGCGCTTTACCAGCGATACGAATACGACTATATACAGCTTCGGTTTTTCGAGTACGCGCTCGGCGGTCTCCCACGAAGCATCAAAGTTTAGTAGCAAGAACCCCGGTCCCGAGCACGGCTGCTTCAGCCGTACTGGCGCCAATTCCGAGTACGAAGGTCACTACAGTAAGCAGGTGCTCGACTGCATCAGCCAGCTTGCTCCGCCCCTGCGGCTGGCCACCATGACCTTTCTGACCGCACGCAATGCGCTCCGCACGGAGACCGCTGAATCCATCGCACAACTCTCGGGAGGCGAGTTCTTTCGCTTCCACGATGCCAAGGATTTGAAGGCAGGCCTTATCGCCGTCTCGAACGACGTACCTAATTACTATGTACTTAGTTTCCGCCCGACGTCGCCTACGCCCGGCCTGCACGCGCTACATGTGGTGACCAAGGATCATCCACAATTCGTGATGAGATCCCGACGCGAGTATTGGATCGACGATAACACCGAGCGCTAGGCACCGAGAGAACCAAGGCCGGGAATAGTCGAAATTCTTTTTGCTCCACAGAGTCTTCTGGATTCGCCGAGATGCGCACCTTGAAATTTGCACGGACGGCATCCAACTGCTTTTTGGTCACCTGAGCCTGGACGACGGCAGCACTGAACAGCCCGATTAAGAGCACGGGAATTGCAACACCCTAGTTTCATCCTATTCATCGTTGTCTCCTTATTGGCATTTTGTCGGTTCGCAGCGCGAAATCTCGGCGCCATCAAGGGTTGAGGGGACGGGATGGAACAACATATTTTCACAGGCGCCGCGAATCGGCCGAATTTGAATGAATTTGTCCTTGACACCTGTCTGGTTGGCAGTGTATGGCAGACCCACAGTTTGTACGAGTGGAGCCCGCGAGTGGTCTTACATTGCTGTTCCTCTCCGGCCGCACGCCTGTCTTTCTCTCCAATTTGGGTGTGTGACTCGAGTGAGGATTCCTCAAATCTTCATGAAAAATGCTCTCAGACTCGTGGCGCCGCTTTTATTTTCGGCGCGTCTGCCCATTCCTGCTGGAACTTCAATCCTGCTCGCAAACTGATTCTGTGGTGGGAGGTTCCATGAAATTCTTTACCAGAATCTTGGTCGCAAGTGTTTTGTTCGTCGCGTTTATATCTGCCGCTCCAGCGTGGGCGCAGACCGCCAACTCGGCCATTGTCTTGGGGATGGTGACGGATCCGGGCGGCGCCGTCGTTCCGGACGCCACCGTCAGCCTGACGAACACAGCCACCAATGAAATCAAGACCACGGCCACGAACTCCTCGGGACAATACGTTTTCCCCAACGTGTCCCCTGGCATCTATACCCTCAAAATCTCCAAGGTGGGATTCGCCACCACCACCTTTTCCAGTATTCAATTCAACGTCTCCAAGAGTTACACCTACGACGCCAAGCTGGAGGTAAGTTCAACTAAAGAGATTATCGAGGTCACCGCAGGAGCCGTCGCCGAACTCCAAACCACCGACGCGGTCATGGGAAACGTGGTTGGGGGCACAATGCTGATGCGCCTGCCAACCCTGGGCCGCGACGCCAGCGAACTGTTGACCCTCCAGCCCGGCTCGACTCCTTATGACAGCTCCCAAGTTGGTTTTGGAAATAATGGCGGCACGATCGCCGGCGCGCGCAGCGATCAGAACAGCATCGTGATGGACGGCATCGACGTCACCGACAACGTGATCTCCGGCGGCGCCACCGAGAAGCCCATCATCCCGATCGGCGTTGGGAGTGTGGATGAGTTTCGTGCGGAGATAACCAACGAAAACGTAACGTTTTTGCGCTCTTCTGGCGGCCAGGTTGCCATCGTCAGTAAGAGCGGGGGAAACACTTATCATGGCTCAGTGTATTGGCTCCATCAGAACTCCGCGCTGAACGCCAACTCCTGGGATAACAATCGAAACAAGATCAAGAAGCCCCCTACACACGACAACCGCGGCGGTGTCTGGATTGGCGGGCCGATCCGCAAGGATAAAACCTTCTTCTTTGCGAACTACGAAATCCGCCGCTTCCCGCAGTCTCTTCAGGACACCCGCATTATGCCAAGCGATCTATTGCGCCAGGGGACTCTACAATTCCAGGACTGCGCCATGGGATTCGACCCCACCACGGGTAACTGTCAGGGCGGAAATCTAATCCAGTACCCCCTTGCGACGTCCACGAATTGCGGTGCCAATGCCAATCTGGCGTGTGATCCGCGCGCCCTCGGCATCAGTCCGACCATCAAAGCGCTGTGGGGAATGATGCCCCAAGGGACGGACACGACCATCGGTGACGGCCACAACACCTTAGGGGATCGCTTGAACTTGGCGGCCCCCCTCAAGACCGACTTTATCTCGTTCCGCTTGGATCACAAGTTCACCGACAAAGTTCAATTCTTTGGACGGTACATGTACTCGCGGAACGTCCAGCCAAACGACGTTCAGGTGGATCTGCGCGGCTCGCGTCCCAGCACTCCCAGCAGTTCCAACCTTCGAGGAGACGGCGAATACGGCGGACTGGATTGGCAAGTGCGCCCCAACCTCACGAACAGTTTTCGCGCCGGCTGGATCCGCGCCCGGCAGGACTTTACCGTCGTCAAGCCCAGCGTATCGGCCGCCCAACTCGCTTTTCCCGGAGCGGCTTCTGCCGATGGGCCCGTCGCGCTGGCGCCGGGTCTCGCAGCGACTGGCTTTATCGACACGGTCGTCGACGTAGATACGCAACGCGCACGGCACCAGGCTATCTACGACAGCAGCAAGCAATACAATGACATGTTGACCTGGACGAAGGGCAAGCACACCGTGTCGGCGGGGGTGGACCTCCGCTGGCTGCCGACCATCCACGACCGGGACGACAAAGTGGTCGGCTCTTTGAACTCTCTAGTCGCTGCCATGGATGCTGACGTGAACTTGCTTGCCGGCTCCTCAGTCAACCGGCCACCCACGTGCGGCGGCGTGGTTCTTACCAATTGTCTTCTTTCTTCCGACGTACAACGGTGGGATCGTTTCTACGCAGCATCGCTCGGGTTGATTGACAACGTCGGCATCCTGGCGGTGCGAGACGGCAGCCTCAATCCCAAGCCCCTGGGCGCTTCCCTGATTGCCAAAACAACTCTTCGCATGAACGAGTTCTTCGCGCAAGACACTTGGCGTATGACGCCATCCTTCACCTTGACCTACGGTCTCGGCTATGGCTGGCAGACCACACCCCACGAACTGAACAATCAGCAGACCCTCATCGCCAATCATGACGACGGCGATAAGATCCTCGATACCACTGCTTACTTTGCTGCGAAAGCGGCGGCGGCCAAGGCTGGCCAGTTCTATGACCCCACCCTCTCCTACATTCCCATCTCGAAATCCGGTCGCAGCAACGTCTTTAACGTGGACTTCGGCAACGTGGCGCCGCGCGTTGCGGTGGCCTGGAATCCCAGCTACAAGAGTGGCCCTTGGAGACATCTTTTCGGGGACAAGAAGACCGTCGTGCGCGCAGGTTATGGGATCGGCTACGACCGAGTCAACACCGTCCAGAGCGTTATCATTCCGATGCTTGGTGTGGGCTTCGCGCAAACCATCAACTTGGTAACCCCCCTTTGCAACGCAAGTGGCACCGGCGGAACAGGCTGCAACGCAGCCGCGGGCTTGGCCAATCCCGGGCTTGCTAGCTTCCGCGTGGGTGTGGACGGACAGATACCGGTCCCCGCCTCTCCTGGGCCCCTAACATCACCCATAGTTCCAGATCTTGTCTACAGCGAACTGCTGAGCTTCCAGAACGACCCGGACTTCAAAGTCGGTCGCAGTCACATGATTGACTTCACCATCCAGCGCGAACTGCCGGGGCAGAACATCCTGGAAGTCGGCTATGTCGGCCGCCTGGCACGCGATCTGGCGGGAAGTTTCAACCTCAATTCGGCACCATACTTCTTCAAGGACAACGTGAGCGGTCAGACTTTTGCTCAGGCGTTTGACGCCACGGCGACACAGATCCGGACCAGCGTTCCCATATTCCTTGCCAACGGAAATGAGAACCCGGCTTTCCAAACTCAACAGTGGTTCGAAAACCTGCTCCCGGGGTTAGGCGTCGGCTGCGGACCTAACAACAATAATATCTCATCCACTGCATGCCTTGCTGCCGGGAATTCGGCTTCCTTCCAGAACGGAAACGTCACCAACCTGTTCATCACCATGGATATTTATCGGAAATTCCAGAGTGGCTTGAACCTGCCGACTTTCAACAATCTGCAAGTGTTTGACCTGTTCATGCGTTCGCATAAGGACTATTCGAACTACCACGCCTTGGTGGTCACCTTGCGCAACCGGCCCTGGCATGGCTTGCTCTACGACCTGAACTATACCTTCTCCAAGTCACTGGACACCGTCGGAGCGGTGCAGAATTCCGCAAGCTACTATGGCACCAGCTTCAACCCCAGCATCGAGTATGGGCCTTCGCTCTTTGACCGCACGCATGTGCTCAATACCGTGTTCAACTACGACTTGCCTCTTGGCCGCGGCCACCGTCTGGGGAGCAGCCACGAAGCCGTCAATAAGTTCATCGGCGGATGGTACACTGCTGGCATCGTTCGCTTCAGCAGCGGAATCCCGCTACTGGTCCAGGAAAGCAATCAGGTTTTCGGTGGCGGCGCAATCTTTGCGTTTCCCACGGGCGAAATACCGCTCGTCAATCCCAGCTCCCTCGGCGGCGGCGTTAACAGAGGCGTCTGCGCGCCATCGGGCGGAACCGGTTCCGGAAGTAATGGGCCGAACTGCCCACACCCGGCGGGGACACCCCCATCAGAAGGTTCGGGGATCAATTACTTCAAGGATCCTGCAGCCGCCTTGAAACAATTTCGCCCCATTCTCCTCGCTTCCGATACGACGACGGGCCGTTCCCGGCCGCTGCGCGGCTTCTGGTTCAAGAATGTCGATCTGCGCCTCGGAAAAGTCACCAGTTTCCGCGAAAAACTAAAGGTCGAGTATTCGTTTGACTTCTTTAACGCGTTTAACCACCCGACGTTTCTCGACCCGACCCTGGATACCACCAACCTGGCGAACTTCGGCGTGGTGACCACGCAACTCATCCCGGCGAATCGCAATACGGGCTCCCGCTGGATTCAATTTGGCTTGAGTGTGGAGTTCTAATTCGCGAATCAAATCAAACTTATGCTGGTTAGCTCAGCGGCTAGACAGGTGTTTCTCGTCGGTGAGGCGGATGCGGTTGGCGTGGTCATAGCTGGACATGTCGGAGAGGATGACCTTATCGCCGACTTGTAAGCCGTCGAGGACCTCGATCGTGTTTACGGACGAGCGCCCAAACTTCACCTCGACGCGCGCCGCTTCTTTGCCGTCATTAACAATCTTGAACAGAGAAACCGTGGAATTTGCAGTAGCGTGCACTGGGCGTCCGACGTAGAGAACGTTCTCAAGCTTTTCGATGTCAATGGTGGCATCGATTTCGAGACCTGCGCTGACCCCTGGGGGCACGGCATCCAGGGCAACGTCCACGCTGCGCGTGTCGTTTGATGGGGACGGGCTAATGCCGCTGACATGCCCGTTCGCGAGGGGGCCCTTTCGTGTAGCTATTGCGGCGTTTTGGTTAGGCCGCACGTCGACCGTCATGAAGGCCGGGAGGGTCACTCGGCCGACTAAGTTCGTGGAACCTTCTGCACGAACGAGCCTTCCCAGGCCACGAACCTGCCGCAGCATCGGGCCTTTCTTTGTGGTGTCAACCCAAATGGTGGTTTGGTCTACCGTGGGTTCATCGACGTGTTGGCGTTTTGCAGAGTCACCGCTGACGCCGCCTCCGATTCCGCCGGTTACTCCACCCGAAGGTCCACCAGAAGGGGCACCGGGGCCGCCTGAAGGTGCGGACCTGACCCCGCCGGAGACGCCGGGGGCGACGATCCCACGTTGCGGAGGATATGGCCCGAAATGGGGCGCGGCTTTGAGAGGGAAACTCCATACGGCAAAAATTATGGCCAGGGCGATACAGCACGAACTTGCGGTCAGTGAAGCAACGAGTCTTGTTCGGGACATTCGAACCTCCTTTAGCATGAGAGTGACGCGCTCGACGAGCTGACGCTCGGCGAGAAAAGGCGGCGCAGGAATGGTTGCGAGGGATCGGCGGGCATTCGCAAATTCAAGCAGGGCTTCCAGATAGGGCTTGCGCGCGTTCGTGAGTCGCACGACCTCCAGATCAACGACTTGCTCGCGCGCGAGGCGGACACGCGCGATGAGCCAGGCGATGGCGGGATGAAACCAGAGGGCGGCATCGATGGTTTCTTCGGCCAAGTGATGCGCCCAATCGTGGCGTCGGACATGGAGCAATTCATGACAGGCAATCGCGGCTTGGGACTGCGCGTTCATGGCCAGGAACCGCTCGGGCAAGAGAATCACTGGCGCCGCGAGGCCGAAAGTGACGGGCGAATCTACATCGGTGGAAAGGCGAAACTCGGCGCGGGCCCTCAACTGAGCGCGCATTTGATCGAGAGCGGCGGCGGATTCAGCCGATAGCGAGTTCGGCGAAGAAGCCCGGCGAAATTGTCGAAGTTTCAGGAGTCCCAGTGCGAGGATTACAAACCTAGCGGCGATTCCGGCCAGAATTGCGACGCCGAGAATCTCGGCGATGATTGGGAAGCTGGAGAAATGCCAGTGGGTAACTGCCGGATTGGATGCTGGGATGGCACTGATGTTCCCCAGGCGAGGCGTGGAGGCAATCGAGCCACTGCTTTGCATCCGATGCCAGGGCTCCACAAATGGAAGCACCAGACTGAGGCCAAGAATTGCCCGCCAATACGCCAGTAGTACTCGGGGCTGACGAATTTGGAAAAGGCCCGGGAGAAATCCGGCGGCGAGGGCGAGCAGCGCTACTTGGGCGCTCCAAAACGGGAGGTTGGAAAACCACAAAGGCATATTCATTGGCAACTCCGGACCCCTTTGACCACATCACGGACGCTCATTTTATTTCCTCGATCATGCGCACAATTCCTTGCAAATCTTTTTCGCGGATGTGACGCGCTTTGACGAGATGGACGAGAAGCGGTTCAGCTGAGCCGTTGAAGACGCGATCGATGAACTCGCGGATCATACCGCCGATTACCTGGTTCTTCGGACGGGTGGGGCGGTAGAGGAAGGCGCGGTCCTGGCGGCGCTTCTTCAAATAGCCTTTGGTTTCGAGGATTTTCATCATCGTCATCACCGTCGTGTAGGCGATTTTGCGACGCTCCCGCAAGGCTTCATAAATATCGCGGACGGTGGCGCTCTCACGCTGCCAGACGAGTTTCATGATTTCGAGTTCCTGGGGGGTGAGCGTGGTGTGCTTTGGTCTCATGGATGAGAGTTTTATAGTACTAAGTAATTCGTATGTCAAGCGCAAAAAAACACGTGACTCCGCTGGCCTCCGCCTCGGAGAAATCTGGAAACCACCCCGGCCTGGTGACCAGGGTAGTGCGAGCCATTCTCGTCTACGCACGACTGAACGGCCTCTTGAAGTGGGTCCCTTTCGAGGAGTCGTTTCCATCACTTCGTTCTCTACGCGGATCGGCTGACAAAGACACATAACTTGGCAACCGAACTACACACAATTTTATTCCCGCCTCTTAGATGTCCCTGGATAGGGGAATTATCCGAGAGCATGCGTGGTCTTACACGCTGAAGACAATAAAATGTTTCGAAATTCAAAACCTCGTCGAACAAGGAGATTTGATTTGATCTGGGCTCGATACTTGAAATTATTTACGAAGTTAGGCTTGTCTACTCTTGCGCTGGGCACATTGGCGACTGCCGGAAACGCGCAGAATGGGTACCAAGGGAAATTCACGCTGGCAGTTGAGACTCACTGGGAGGGTGTCACCCTGCCGCCCGGCGATTACACTTTCGCTCTCCCATCCAACAGCGCTCCTTACAGACTATACATCTGGGGACAGGGAGTTGGTGCCATCATCACGGCGGCTACAGCCGATCAGGGAGTGGTTTCTGAACGCCCACAGTTTAACCTGGTGGACACCGCGGTGGGGTACACCGTCCAGACATTCGAGGTCCCGGAGCTAGGAGTGACCTTTAGCTACCTGACGCCCTCTCAAAAACACCCGGGACACCAGGAAGCCCGTCAAAAGACTGTGCCGCTGACCGCACCTGCATCACCGGCCAGTGAAAACAAAACATGCATCGAAGTTCACTCTGCGGGTCGCTAAGGAAAGCAGTCAAGCCAGGGTTACGCGAATCGAGATGGAGTCAGGCTCCATCCGGTATACGTGCGTTCAACAACGCTTGATATTGAAGAAGGAGAGAAAGTGATAGTTCCAAGGTTTCTGGTGCTCGTCGACGTCAAGTTGGCTGACATCGTGAGCGGTCAAGAAAGGTTGAAGGATGGGCCGATCGGAGGCACTCCGGCATTCGTTTGTGAGTCGGGGCCAGCTGGTCTTGCTCATGGTAAGGAGTTGTTCGCGGAGGCGATGCTGGAGAATAGTCCGACTAGACCACCGCGCCGCGCGGGTGATTTTGTTGTTTCTGCAACGGTACAACTCCTTCTTCTGGCAGTACTGCTTTTGCTTCCGCTTTACTTCAGCGAAGCGATCGATGTTCATCAGTTCAATAGGACGCTGCTCGCGGCACCTCCTCCCGCGCCTGCTCCACCTCCGCCACCCGCGTCGGCACGGTCGGTGGCCCCGAAACGGAGGGCGTTATCCGCGGAAGGGAAGTTGGTGACGCCAAGAGTCATACCGAATCAGGTCGCGCGCCTCACCGAAGAACTGGGCGGAAACGATTTGGCGGCTGCCATTGTTCCAGGCGAGGGCGTTCCTGGTGGGGTTCCTGGAGGACAGCCTGGTGGCGTGATCGGCGGAGTCCTTTCGAGCATTGTCCCTACAGCGCCGATCGATTCGGCGCCGAAGGGTCCGATTCGCATCGGTAAGGGATATAAGGCACCGAGAGTTATCTTTGGGCCAGACCCGGTCTATCCCCTCCTTGCCCGACAGGCTAGGGTCAACGGCGCGGTGGTGATCGATGCCGTGATCGACACGCAGGGAAATGTAGTGGAAATGCGGGCGGTGTCCGGAAACCCGCTCCTCGTAATGGCGGCAATGCAAGCCCTCCGCCAATGGAAGTACGAGCCGACCATCATCAGCGGCCAGGCTTTTCCCGTGCGATTGCTCGTGACCATTACGTTCGAATTGAAGGGCCACCCATAGTGGCAGAATCATGAAAAAGAGAAATCTCTTCTTTCCTAGAATGGTTTGGATATTCAGCCTGTTCCTGGCATTGCTCCCCTTCTCGGTGAAGGCAGGGGAGATGAGATGGTTCTTTCGCTACGCAGCAATTTTCACTCGCGGAGTCGATTTCGGTGGATCAGCCCGGATTCTTCGGCTGCACTACGCCACAACAATCAATGCACAAAGCGCCAACGGCCGGCCAGTCGTAACCGGCAAGAAGGTTGTTTTGGCTTTAGCGGCTGCCAGCGAGCGGCCTGAGGCTCTGATCGATGCGAACAACAGCAAATGCTCGGGAGACAGCTCCCAGACAAGCACCTCCGAAGCCCAATTGCAAATGCATATCGCATCCGGCCACTCCGCAGCCAGCGGAGGGATTCCGCGCTCTCACTCGATCTCGGACGCCATTTCCGCGCCGATTTATTTTCAGCTCGCGGACAGTCTGATCTACATGCAGGCAAGCCTCAACGGCTCACAGCCTCTCTGGATGATGTTGGACACGGGTTCGAGTGTCACGGTCTTCGACGAGCCGGTATCGAAGACCCTGGGGATTCGGTTCCTTGGTGAAGGGAATGCTTATGGACCCGGGCAAGGGTCCGCCCAAAAGTTGGCATTCGCCAGCCACGCTACCATCAGTTTTGCTGGGGCAGAGCTCGGCGATCAAACTGTGGCGACGCTGCCTCTAGAGTGGTTCTCGCGTGAAGTGGGCCGAAGTACTGATGGATTCCTCGGCTCCAATGTATTCCGCAACTATGTTGTTGAAATCGATTACGCAAACCAAGTCCTTCATCTCCACGATCCGACAACCTACTCGTACTCCGGCTCGGGTCAGCGTTTGCCACTCCAGTTTATCTGGGACAACATACCGAGTGTTCGGGCGCAGGTAGTGGCGCAAGACGGGACAGCAATCACCGGTATCTTCTTGATCGATTCCGGCGCGACGACCGCGCTTTGGCTCACGAAGGCCTTCAGCGAAGCACATCCAGAGTTTCTATCGGCACAGGAGACCATGGAAGTCCCCAATGTGGTTGCCGTGGGAGGCGAGCTCAGTGCCCGCCTTGGATGGGTGCCGGCTATTAGGTTCGGAGGATTCCTGGTCTCCATGCCACTCACGCAATTTTCCCAAAATACTTCGGGCATTTTGGCCACGCCTGGCCTAGCAGGGATCATCGGGGCGCAACTGCTGCGGCGATTTACAGTCATCTTCGACTACCCGCACGGGGTGATGATTCTCGAACCTAACGAGCACTTTGGCGACCCATCCGAGTAGGGAAAAAAGAAGCTTTGAGGAGCCGCACGCGGATCTAACTAAGTTTCCGGCCAGATATCTGCCGGCCCTTGAACTGACCGCTGCATGCTAACTGAGGCGTGTTGACGTGTGATCCAGAGCTTTGGCTCGAGGGAAACAGACAAGCTTTTCCACTATCATCACCGCAAGCGTTTCCGCGCCATCGAGCGCGTTGCCTTGCGGAAGTTGCTCCAACTCCACGCGGCGACAGAATTGCGGGTCTTGGCTTCGCCTCCGGGGAACCAATGGGAGGCGCTGCGAGGAGATCGGAAAGGGCAACACTCGATCCGAATCAGTGATCAATGGCGCATCTGCTTTGTCTGGCGCGATAGCCATTGCTACGACGTGGAAATCGTCGACTATCACTAAGCAAGGAGCTAGAGATGAACAAGACCGAAACGCTTATGCCTCCTGTGCATCCCGGTGAAATCCTGCGTGAAGATTTCATGAAGCCGCTTGGCTTGACAGTCAACAAGCTTGCGCTCGAACTGCATGTTCCCGCGACGCGCGTAGGGGAAATCGTGCATGAGCGCCGCCGGATCACTGCGGAGACTGCCCTGCGTCTGGCGCGATACTTCCATACGAACGCTGAGTTTTGGCTCAATCTTCAGAACTTCTACGATCTAGAAGTGTCCAGACGTTCGGGAAAGGTTTCCGAGATCGAGCGCCAAGTACATCCTCGACCATCACTGGCCTCCTGAACTCTCCTCAACGATTTCGCGGCGTGTTGGGTGCAGATCGAGTTGCCAGCTGGATTAACCTGTAATCGGAGCTTCGGGGGAGAGTTTGCCTGTAACACGCGCCCCACGGCCCGTCTGAGACCCTTTGCGGGCGGTAATAACCGGGGATAGAATGCCTTCAAATGCGCAAACGAGGTAGGACGCTGGTTCCCCACAAGTGAGATGGTCTGCATGATGAATTTCTCGCGCAAAGTCCTCGACGCAACTAATCCACTGAAAAAGCAATTTCTTGTGGCCCTCATCGCTGAAGTTGGCGTGCTGCTGGGCATTTTTAGTGGGGTGGTCTGGGCGCAAAGTGCTTCCCTACCGCAGGGAGAGGCGAACATTGTGGAGGGCACGGTCCGCAGCTCGGCTGGCAAGCTGCTTAAGGGGGCATCTGTTCTGCTGGAGGAAAAGGAGCGGTCGAACTCTCTTGAGACGAAGACCAAGGCAGATGGGAGTTTTGTTTTTTCGGGAGTGCGCCCAGGAGTATATACGCTGAGGGCGAAAATATCGGGATGGTGCGAGGGCGTCTCGAATCCCTTGGTTCTAATCGCGGGAGACAAGAAGCGCGTAGATCTGGTCTTAGAATTGACAGCGGATCATCCTGGCGGTTCAGGCACACCCTCTTCTTCGGGCTCTGCGGCGGGAGCGATGGAATTTGAAGACAAGCCGAGCTTCACGGTTGCAGGAGTCACGGATTGGAATAATACGGGGATGCATGGGTCGGACGTGAATGCAAGAACTAGTGAAGCGCTGGCAAAGGAAACGGTGGCGCTCAAAAACGGAGGGTTGGTTGAAAAATCGACAGGGGATACCAAAGCCGGGGCGCCGTCACTGAACTACGGCGAATCTCAGGAAAGACTGCTTGCAGCTCGTGAGCAAGTGCGAACGATGCTGGCGAAGGCGGATACTGCCAACGGGCATCGGTTGATGGGCGAACTCAACGAACGATTGGGTGATCCACTGGAAGCGGTACGGGAATATGAGCGGGCGGCTCTGATGGATCCTAGCGAGCAGAATCACTTCGAGTGGGGCACGGAGTTGTTGCTTCACCGAGCGGATGGACCGGCGGTAGAAGTTTTCACCAAGGGATCTCACGCGCATCCGGACTCCGCGAGAATGCTGGCGGGGCTTGGCGCAGCGCTGTACGCCGAGGGCAAAAGGGAGGAGGCAGCGGGGCGGCTCTGCGAAGCTTCAGATTTGAAACCCGCGGATCCTGCGCCTTACGTTTTCCTGGGAAAAATGGAGAAGGCGGCGACCGGAGTGCTGGCGTGTGTGGAACAAAAGCTAGCACGATTTGCGCAGGAACAGCCTGGGAATGCTCTCGCAAATTATTATTACGGAGTGACGCTGTGGAAACGCGACCGGGGATCGGAGAAAAATGCCGCGGGCTTGCAGCAGGCTGAAGCGTTGCTCGAAAAAGCGGTGAACATTGATCCCCAACTTGGCGAGGCATATTTACAGCTTGGGATTTTGCATTCCGAGCGGGGCGATTTCGAGCAGGCCATTCGCGATTACAAGAAGGCCATCGAAGTAAACCCCCAGCTCGGCGAAGCCCACTACCGTCTGGGTTCCGCCTACAAACGGATTGGCGAAGAATCGAAAGCACAGCAGGAATTTCGGGCGTACGAGAAGATTGAAAAAGCGCAAACCGCTGCAATCGAGAGCCGCAGGCGGGAACTTCGACAATTCCTGATTATTTTACAGGACCAGCCGGCAGCCCTTTCACCACCTTGAAAATCGGAATACTCTATTTAGTCTTGGAGTTGAGGGGTGCTACGATCCCGCTGCCTTCGCGGATGGTCAATATCTGATTCACCTTCACCTGCTTGAGCTGCTCGACTTTCTGCGTGGTCGGCCATTTGACTTCGATGAGCTCTACCGTTTGAGCTTTTCCCAAACCGAAGTGCAGGCGCAGATCGCTCTGCGACATAACGCTTGAGCCGCTGTGGACTTCATCCATCTGGGCATGCTTGCCGGTGACAACCCGCACGCGCGCGCCGATGGCGGTGCGATTGCACTTTGTGCCGATCAGCTTGATCTTGATCCAATTCTGCTGGTTGCCGCCGTCGTTGCGAAGCAGTGAAGGCGGGTCGTTCATGTTCAGAACCAGAGCGTCGATGTCGCCATCGTTGTCATAGTCCCCGAAGGCTGCGCCGCGGCTGGAGAAGCGCTCGCTGATACCAGGTCCCATTTCTGACGAGACATCCTTGAAGCGGCCTTCACCCATGTTCTTGTAGACCAAGCGTGGATTTTTGTAGGTCTGCCCAAGCTCATGCCCCTCGATTTCGGGATAGACGTGTCCATTGATCTGCAGGATGTCCGGCCAGCCGTCATTATCGTAATCAATGAAGCCGCAACCCCAAGCAACGTACTGGTTGTTGATGCCGATGCCCGAGGAGAATGTAACGTCACTAAAGGTTCCGTCGCCGTTGTTGTGATAGAGGTTGCACGTGTCGTCGGCGAAGTTGGTCTTGAAAATATCAAGCCATCCGTCGCCGTCATAATCGGCGACGGCAACGCCCATTCCGGCTTGTTCGTGGCCGTTCTCGCTGTAGGCGCAGCCGGCGATGACCGCGACATCGGTGAAAGTACCGTCGTGGTTGTTGTGGAAGAGCATACTGGGTTCGGAATCCACGGCGACATATATATCGGGCCAGCCGTCATTATCAAAATCATAGGAGACGGCTGTGATGGAATACCGAGGGCCGGGCTTGAGGATTCCGGACTTCGCGGAGACATCGGTAAAGGTGCCGTCGCCGTTGTTGTGGAAGAGAACGTTGGTGTCGCCGGTTAAACCGCGCGGACCGCACATTACGGGAACGCCTTTCCACTGACACTGCGGCGGGTCAGTCTTGGAGGGAGTTTTTTCCGGATCGAGCTTGATGTAATTGCAGACAAAGAGATCGAGACGGCCGTCGCGGTCGTAGTCCAGCCACGTACATCCGGCTCCCCAGCGGATTTGGTCGTCGTAGACGCCGGCTTTGCGCGTGACATCAGTGAAGGTGCCGTCGCCACTGTTGTGAAAAAGGATGTTGTGTCCCCAGAAGCAGCAGAAGAGATCGTCCCAGCCATCGTTGTCGTAATCGCCGACGCAGACGCCTGTCTGCCAGCCGGTGCGGGCGAGGCCGGACTTTTCTGTGACGTCGGTGAAGGTTCCATCGCGATTGTTCTTGTAAAGATGCGAGGTGGGAGCTTTGCCGGGTGGCCAGTCGGTATTGATGCGGGTTCCGTTCGTGAGATAGATGTCGAGCCAGCCGTCATTGTCATAATCGAAAAAAGCCAGTCCGCTGCCCTTCGCTTCGATGATGTATTTTTTGTGCTCGGCGCCGCCCCAGACATTAGGAACGGTTAGGCCGGCCTCGCGAGCTACGTCGACGAACTGGACCGGCGAGGCTGCCGGTGAATTTGAAGTGGATGGAATTGGAAGAGTTGCCGCTTCGAGGCGCTTCGTGCCAGGCCATCTCCAGAGCGGAGTTGCGAGCGCCTCTAATAGTGAACTGCCCAGAACGATTAAGGACGAGCCGAGAAATCGGCGGCGCAAGAGATTCATAGTCAGTGATCACCCGGGGCGCAAGTTGCCGAACTGCAATTTGGCGACCGAACCAATTCGCTTGCAGAGCGTCTTCGGCTGTCTCTCTTCATTTACCTGGCACCTTGGGAAAATTGCGAGGCACAATTCCCGCGCCCTCCTTGACGGCGATGATCTTGTCGATGGGCACAGTCGTCAGCCTGTCTATCTGCCCGCTCGGCCAAGTGATTTCCAGAGATTCGATCTTCGCGCGCTTGCCCAAGCCAAAATGAATTCGTGGATCGCTTGCCGACATGTAGCTCATGCCGCCTTTGGACTGTTCGACGTGGGTGACGCCTTCGGAAGTGAGCTTCAGAGAAGTGCCAATTCCATCGCGATTCGATTTTGTACCAATGAGCAGAATTTCCAGCCAATGATTGGCGTTGCCGCCATTGTTGACAAGAAGCTCCGGATAGTCACCGCGATTATTGATGGCGATGTCCATGTCCCCGTCATTGTCGAAATCAGCCGTAGCCAGGCCCCGGCCAGCGATGGGGCGGATGAAGTCTGGGCCTAAAGAATCCGAAACTTTTTCAAACCGACCCTGTCCCACATTCCGGAGCATCAACAGCGGTTCCTGGTAGGACACTTCGCTGTGGTACAGATTCACGTTGTCCAGCATGGCGCCGTTCAACTGCAGAATATCGGGCCAGCCGTCGTTATCGTAATCCAGAAACTTCGTGGACACACCGCTCAACAGCATGGCTTTGTTGCCGATGCCGGAGCGATAGGTGCAGTCGTCGAACGTTCCATCACGGTTGTTGTGGTAGAGACGATTCAATTCAAAATCGAGGTGCGTGACATAGACATCCTGCCAACCATCACCGTCCACGTCCGCGGCGTCAATGCCCATGCCCGCTTCGTAGCGGCCGTCTTCGCTCGCCGCCAAACCGGAGACGAAGGAAGCATCCTGAAACGTTCCGTCGTGCTTATTGAGGAAAAGAAAATTCGGCCAAGTATCATTGGCGATAGCGATGTCTCCCCAGCCGTCATTGTTAAAATCGGCGAGAACGACCCCCATGCCCTTGGATTCGGGCTTGCCAACACCGGACACATCGCTGACGTCGGTAAACGTGCCGTCGTGATTATTGTGATAAAGCTTGGTCTTCTGCCCTTTGTAGTTGCCGGGATTGCAGTAAGAGCGGTAACCAGGGCGGCGCTCGCCACACCACAGATTTGTCTTAGGCGTCCACTCGATGTAATTCGTTACCACCAGGTCGAGCCAGCCATCCTTATCGTAATCGAACCATCCGGCGCTGGTTGACCACTGGCCTTCGTCGGCGACACGGGCTTTGAAAGTGACGTCGGTAAATGTTCCGTCGCCGTTGTTGTGATAAAGGATTGCGCGGCCGTAGCCGGTGACGTACAGGTCGGGATAGCCGTCATTGTCGAAGTCGCCGACGGCGACTCCCTGACCATAGTGGCCCGCACCGCCGACGCCGGCTTTTTCCGTCACATCGGTAAACGTTCCGTCACCATTGTTGTGGTAAAGCGCCGAGCGCAGAGGATGCGGCGGTTTGTAAATGTCGGTGGCTGCTGATTGTACAAAGTATAGATCCATGAGGCCGTCCTGATCATAGTCAATCCAGCCGACGCCGGTGCCCATCGTTTCGAGGTAATACTTTTCTTCGGTTTGCGTGGAATCCTGGCGAAACGTGATTCCGGCTGCTTGTCGAACATCGGTATACCGGACCGTGATTCGCGCGTCCTGCGTTTTAGCAGCTTGCCCAGCGGAACTTCTTAGTTGGATAGCGGCAACACTCATCGCACTGAGTGCGAGGATTGCGCTCCAGTTGTTTGTAAGCTTGAATGCCCTGCTGCTCGTTGTGCTTTTCCCCATCCCTGGTCTGCTCACAGTGTCCGGTCAGCGAGCGACAACGCCAGTTGAAGCAGCTGCTGCCTGGCAACCATGGGCATGGGTTCGCGGAGCGAAGACGACGTCACCGGGGCTTGGTCCAGCGCTTCTTCAATACGATTCACATCCAAACCACCGGCTGCGTTGCTGCCCTTGAAACGATTCAGCACTTCCCGGGCTTTGGTAATTTCTCCCGTTTGATAATAAAAAACGCCCAGCGTGGAATAGCTCCCGGGCCATTCGGGCAAAAGGTCCACGGCGCGCTCGAGGTTTTCCGCGGCTTGCGGAGTCTTCCCTTCCAACACCGAAACAATTCCCAAGCCCCAGAGGATTTTTCCGGAGCTGGGAATTCGCGCCAGACCTTTCCGCAACGTCTTTTCGGCGCCGCTGACATTATTTTCGCGGAGTTCGACGAGAGTCAGCGACAGGTAATACTGGTCGTTGTCAGGATTGCGGCGGATGGCCTCTTGGAAAATTCCTTTGGCGCGGGCCGTGTCGCCCAGACGCGCATGGATGTCACCGAGCAGCGCCAGGTAAGCATCGTCCTGTTGACCCGCCGGCGAAACTTGCTGCGAAGCTTCGAGCGCCTGCGGGTAGAGGCCTTTGCGAAAGTAGGCATCCATCAAATCAAATTTCACGTCGTCGGAATCCGGGTTGGCGCCGAAGGCCGATTGGAAATGCTGAATGGCGTCGTCGTACAAACGGTAGCGGGCCAGCAGTACACCCTCTCCGGTCTGTGTGCGGTAGTCGCCTGAGCTGATCTGATCAAGCTGCGCAATGGTTTTTCGAGCATCCTCGAGTTTTCCCAGTTTCAGATAAGCTTCGGCCAGCAGGTAGAGGTCTTGCGGCTGGTCCGGATGTTTCTGAATCTGCTCGGTCAGCTCGGTCAAATCCAGTTGAGTCCGCGCCTGAGGCGAAAGGCTGGAGCGGTTATCAAGGTAGTCGAAAAGATGTTGGTACGGGTACGGCCCCGGCGAAGGGTCTTTCGAAAGCGTCTGAAAAACGCTTAAATCCCTCTGTGCGGCCGCGAGCTGATGGAGGCTCCTCTCGACCATTGCCAGCTTGTAATATCCCGAGGCGGCGTTGCGGCTGGCTTTCACATATCGTCGAAGCAGCTCCGCGGCCTCTTCCAATCTCTTGTTGGCAATTCGCAGATTCGCCAATTCCAAGAGCGCTTCGGAAAAATCGGGGTTGGAGCGAAGCGCTTGTTGAAACAACTCCTCGGCGCGCGTGTGATTTCCCTGACGCTCCTCGATGTAGCCTAGGTTGAACAGACAGGAGGCGTTGCGCGGATCCTTCTTGAGTCCTTCTTGAAAATACTTCCGGGCTTCATCGAAGCGCCCTAGATGCCGATACGAGAGTCCCATGAATGTGTAAGATCGCGGCGACGGATCCAGTTGAATCAGTGTCTTAAACTCTTCGATGGCCCTTTCCGCCTTGCCGGACATGAAATAGCTCTCGCCCAACGCGGCGTAGAGATCGACACGCTGCGGCGCGATTTTCAGACCGGATTCCAGGAGCGGGATCGCATCTTCAAAATAATTCTGCGACATGCTGACCCGCGCCAGAAGAAAGATGATGTCCGTATTCAGAGGAGCCAGCTTGTGCGCTCGAACCAGCAGATCCAGAGCATCAACTGCTCTCGTTTGATCCGCGTAGACTTGCGCCAGCAGATAGAGCGTCTCGGGTGAATCGGGTTTCAATTTCAGCGCCCGATTGAGTGTCTGCTCGGCTTTCGCGTAGTCGCCACCGCGAAGATAAGTTTGTCCAAGATTAAAGAGAATCTCGAACGTTTCCGGCTGCAGCGCAATGGCCTTTTCCAGTTCGAGTTGGGCTGCCGGGTATTGTTTTTCAGAAGCCAGCAACACGCCAAGAGTGAAATGCAGTTGGACGTCCTCCTTATTCTGAGCGGACAGCTCGGTTGCAGCTTTCAGACCTTCGGCAGTTCTGCGAGCCTGGAGAAGCGCGCGAATAAGGTTGAACCGAGTTTGGACGTTCGCGGGGCGCACACGCTGAAAGTGGACAATGGCTTCGGTAGGCTGGCCCTTGGCCATCAGGACCAGGCCCAAGTTGTAGTTGCCATCACGATTCGCGGGATCCAGACCCAAGATTGTCCGGAACTCTTTCTCGGCTAGATCTGGTTTTCGCTCGGCGACATACACGTTCCCGAGGTTGTTGCGAGTTCTCGTGGAGTGGGGGTCAAGCTTCAGCGCATGCTGAAACGCTTCCAAGGCGTTGGCGTATTCTTTTTGGTCGCTGTAGATAATTCCCAACAAATTGTACGCCTCCACACTGGAGGAATTTCGCTGGAGCTCTTCTTGAATTTTTTCTTTGGCTTGTTCTATCAGGCCTTGGCGAAGCAGTTCTTCCACTTCCGGAAAATGTGATTGGATTTTCCCCGTTGGCGTGGCATTTTTCCTGCTGGGGACAGATTGCTGCGCTTCGGATACTCCGGGAAACAAGAAAATCAGGGACAGCAGGAGGATGCCCTTAAATCTGGGCCTTCTACCCGTAAACCTCCATGAAGGCCGCATTGAAACACTGAACTTCATCCTCCAGTATGCCTCCCTGAGTGCTCTGATCGCAGTTGCCGCAAGGTCACTGTAGCATCTCCAGTTCTTTCTGAGCCTCCTTGTGCTGCGGTTGTTGTTGCAGCAGCGCGAGCAATACCTCTTTGGCCTTTTGTTTTTCCTCCAAAATCACATAAAGGCGGGCCAGATTAAGATAGGCCTGGTCAAAGTTTGGAGCGACGCGAATGCACGTCTTGAATCGCTCTTCTGCGTCGGAATTTCGCCGTTCACGGACAAAAAGGACGCCCAGGTTGTTCAGCGCGTCGGGATAATCCGGCCGCAAGGTCACTGCGGTTTCCAAGTACCGAGCAGCTTTTTCGAGCTGGTTTTGCCGCGCGTAGAGCATTCCGAGGCTGTAGTTGATCTCCGCATCATCGGGCGTAATTTCCATCGCGCGGCTCAAGAGTTTTTCCGCCTCGTCTAAGTCACCTTGCCGCCGATACACGTTCCCAAGATTCGTAAGCGCGATGGCATAGCTTGGCCTCAAGCTCAGTGAATGTTTGAAGTCGCGGATAGCTTCGTCCGCCTGGCTTTCCTGCGCGGCCACCATTCCCAGATTGTTCCACGCCTCCGGATAATCCGGACGCAGCTTGACGGTCTGATCGAGATATTGGCGCGCGCCGCGCAAATCGTTTTTCCGGAGATAGAGCGTTCCCAGATTGTAATAGGCCTCGGGATCTTCCGGCTTGGCCGCGATGACCTGTTTAAATGACGCCGCTGCCTGCTCCAAATATCCGCGCTGGAACATGGCCACCCCGTAAGTGAAGTCGTTGCGCTGAAACGCACGCTGGTAGAGCACCCCATTGAAAGGAAGCGCCCTCTGAATACGCTCGGCTTGCGTGCGCGGGCACGATCTCAAGTCTTCCAGCAGCCGCTCGGGATGCGCCCGTCCCTGGTAAACCTTAACAATCATGCCGTCCTTGTCGAGCAGGAGAGAAGTCGGAATAGGCAGATCCCGGCGACGGTCGAACAGGTAACGGTAAATGATGTTGTAGATGCCCCCTAGCTCTTGGGTTGCGGCCACGTTGGGGAAACTTAGCGCTTCTTTAGCAGCGAATGTTCGCGCCATTTGTGCATCGCCAGGATCATCCACGTTAATGCCAAGAATGCGAAGGCCGCCGGCAGCGAAAGTTGGCTGATATTTCTGCAAGAGTTGCAATTGTTCGTGGCAGGGCGGAAACGCGGTTGCCCAAAAATGGAGAAGTAGCGGGGCGCCTCGCAACGACCGCAGTTCCTGCGTCTTGCCCGCGAGGTCGGGCAAGGAAAACTCCGGCGCGCTCACAGGCTCGATGAGCCATGTTTCCGCTGACGAAGAAAGAAGTTCCAGCTTCAGCGATTTGCCAGTCCGCGCGAAAGAAGCAGGCGAAATCTGAAAGGGATTGGCCACAAGTTTGTCGGAACCCTCCTGGATTTCAATTCGATGGTTAACAGGCAAATGCTCGAATGCCTGAGTCAACCCGCTGGGCCAGCGAATCGAGGCACGTACAGTTCCTGGGACCTTTCCAACGCCAAAGAAAAGCTCCTTGCTGTGCTGCGATAGAAACCCGGAACCGGCCTGTAGATACTTGGTCTGACGATGTCCCTCGGCTTCGACTGTTACTGCCGAGCCGATGGCATCTCGATTACTCTTCTGCCCGCGTAACCGGATGGCCACCGACTGGCCCATATCCTTCATGGTGTTGCGCAAGATCCGCAGCTGTGGTGCGTTCCGATTCTTCAGTATGACTTCCAATCGTCCGTCGTGGTCCAGGTCGGCGAGCGCGAACGCCCGGCTGTCCTCAAGAAAATCCAAGCCCACTGTTCCTGAGACTTCCGAAAACGTGCCGTCGCGATTATTCGCGTAAAAAACATTCCTCTCCCGCCCGCTCCAGGAGTTGTCCGACCGGATCAGCTCATTGATGGCGTTCCAACCCTGTTCGTAGCGCAACGACGGCGTTTGGTTCTGGGGCGACTTGGCCACCAACTGGCGCCAGAAGAAACTCGAAAGGTCGCTCTTGTCGCCTGCGGAATTCTCTGGGCTCGAAATATAGCCATTCGCAATGTAAAGGTCCGAATAGCCATCGTGATCGAAGTCCCATACGTCCGAGCACCAGGCCCAGCGGCCCAGGTCGACTCCGGCTTGGTTTCCCATGTTCTCGAACTTCCCATTCCCCTGATTGCGATACAGCGAATTGCCGCGCGCGTGCTGACGGTAAAGCGCCCGTATGTTCTCCGGAGCATCTTCGTGAAACCGCGCTTGTTCAGAAACTCTAATGCCAGCGCCAGACCACATCGCAGCACTATAGATATCCGGTTTCCCGTCGTTGTCGAAATCGAACCACGTAGCGCTCATCCCCGCTCCGACGTCTTCGACGCCTGCTTCTGCAGAGACGGCGGTGAATTCTCCTCCGCCATTATTGCGGTACAGATTGTTTCGTCCGAAGTCGTTGGCTACATAGAGGTCCGGAAGACCATCACTGTTGTAGTCGCCCCAGGCGCACGCAAAGCTGTACCGATCGTTGTCCACGTTCAGCCCCGCCGTCTCAGTCCGGTCCAGAAACATTGCATTCCCTTCGTTGTGGAGCAGAAAGTTCGGCGGGCCATTCCGCGCGTCAAAATACGGAGCGGGATAGTGATACTGGTCCAGGCCCAGGTAATAGCTGTACACGCAGAAATAAATGTCCAGCAGTCCGTCGGCATCGTAGTCAGCGATGGCGGCATGTGTGAACGTCCCCTGCGGAGGCCTCGCGAACTGGAAGGCATCGCGCTTGAGTGAGTATTTTCCGTTCCCTTGGTTCAAGAAGAGTAGCGGCCCGCTCCCGCAAACTACCAGCAGGTCCTGTCGTCCCTTATTCTCGAAATCAGCAAACAGCGCGCAAGCCGTACTGTCCAACACAGCGACTCCGGCTTTTTCGGTCACATCGTCGAACGTGCCATCGCCGCGATTGTGATAGAGCCGGTTGGGAAGTCCCGCATGCTGGCAGACATATAGATCATCCAATCCGTCGCCGTCAAAATCTCCGACGGCTAAACCGTTGTTCCCATAAACGTCGATCCCGCACGCTCCGTCCAGAACTGTGCGCCAATAATCAACTCCATGGAGCATCTGCTTCCCGAAAGATTCCGTTTGGCCGAGAGCGTGAGAAGTAATGTCAATGAAAACCGGCTCGCGCGCCCGGCTCAGCGTTTCATCGGTGGCTGCCCATCGAATAGCTCGCCACGCGTCGGATCCATGGCGTGTCCACTCAGTCTTCCAAGCTCCAATACGCTCCTCGCGCCCATTGTCCTTCCGTGTTCCGACCAGGTCATACCGAATGTGGATTTCGACCGTCCGCGATAATCCTGCACCTTCCTTGATTCCGACAATTTCGAATTCAGCTGTCTCCAATCTTGCTAGGGGCGCCAGATAACTCTGAATTTCCTGGAGAAATCGTTCGCGGCCCGTTACCCCAGTGGTTGAAAACCACCTTCGATAGACATCGACGCCGTTTCCCCTGCGCAAAGCTTTTTCTTGAGTCGGAATCAGCGAACTGGCTTCAATCGACGCGTCCAGGAATTTCGCCAGGGCGTCGAGAGCCGGCGGTGAGAACTTTAGCGCTTCGCCCCATTCAGCCAGGAGCCGCATGATTTCAAAAGCGTGCTTTTCTGTGAGGTATTCATCGGAGCCGGGTACAACTCGGCTCAAAACATCCTCCAGTGGAGACTTCGCGGGATAGTGTGGCGTCAGGCGAAAATCAGCGAACGGAAAACTGGCGTTACGATCTCGGGAACTCTCGTGTCGCACTGAGGGGAAGGAAAATCCCTGGATGGGAGCAGGAAGAAAAAGCAGAGGGGCCCACCGCATCCTCCTCAAGAAACTCCTGCGTGAGAAACCGCTTTTTTCGTCTTTGCGACGCGCCATTCTTAGGTGTCCGGGCGGCGATGCCTGAACTCTTGCATGCTAGCACCCAGGGCAGACCGTTCCAAATAATAAGGAAACTATTCAAAGGGAGCCGGTCCCGAAGAATCTCTCAGGATCAGCTCGGCGGGAATTTGATATTCCTTGCCTTGAGGATCAGCGGAGCGCGAGAGTTCATGAAGAGCGTCGGCCGCCATCTTCCCCAGCATGTCCCGGTGTACGTCCACCGTGGTGATTGAGGGATTGCTATATTCGGCCAGCCGGGTGTTGTCGAAGCCGGTTACGGAAACATCTTGCGGGACGCGGCAGCCGGCTTTCAGCAGGCCCTTGATGACTCCCACCGCGGTGAGATCGTTGACGGCCACCACTGCCGTAGGCATGGGAATTAATTCTGCGATTGCCAGGCCCGCTGCCAATCCGCCTTCGAAGCGGAGGTCGCCCCGCATTATCGGCCCCAGCTCGAGTCCCAAATCTTGCATGCACTTTTCATACGCTTGCAAGCGGGCCAGGTTGGACTTAAGCCTGGGCCTCCCGGCGATGAAGGCGATCCGCCGATGTCCATTGGTATGCAGATATTTGACGATCTGCTCGACTCCAGAGAAATAATCGATTCTCAAATTGCTCATGTAACTGCGTACTGGCGCGAGGTCCAGGAAAGTAACGGCAATTCTTCTGCGCGCGAGTTCGTGAATCAATCGCAAGCTGATCTCGGAGGTCATCACCGCAACACCACGGACGTTGTGCTCCATCATTCTCTCGGCGGCCTTTCGAGTTCTGCTGGGGTCATAATTCGTGTCGCTGAGAATGGCGTCGTAACCAAGCTGTTGGGCGCGGACTTCGAAACTCTTGATCACTTCAGGAAAGAACGGATTCTCAATGTCAGACACAATGATTCCGAGTGTGCGGCTGTCGCGCGAAGCGAGGTGCCGCGCATGCACGTTGGGAAAATATCCGAGACGCTTGACGGTCGAGAGTACCAGCAGGTGCGTGCGCCGCCCTACCTTGCCCGTCTTGTTCAGGACATTGGACACGGTCGCAGTGGATACCCCTGCAGCCTTCGCCACATCACGAATCGTTAGACCCATATTTGGATTACTCAAGCCGCTCGCAGGCGGTCCTGGTTTGCCTCCCGCATTCGGGAGCACGCCAACCACCGGGGAAGTATAGATGAAACAAATTGCTTGACAAGATGCATTGAACGGTGTAAGCGGTGTGGCACTCGGTTAAGCGTTTAAGTCGTTGGGGGGCCCGGTTGGTATCGCGTCACACATCCATTCTGGCGCTCCGGGGTCTCAAGAAAAGCATACCTTGGTGCCGCGGAGCGGTATGTGTTCTTGCTTCGCGCGTTCGACGGGTCGATCGGTCCAGCCGCCGTCCGCAGAAACTGTTCGAGGAAGGCTCGGGGGAGTGTATTTTCGCTTCCCATGTGACGGTCGAGGGTCGGCTTGGAGTGCAAGCGCTTGCCAGAACTGCTGAGCACTGCTGCAAAGAGACTGAGGAGGAACGGTTATGAATCGCAAGGCCATTTCATCCGGGTTTCTGCGCGCATCCTTGACGATGACCGCCGCGCTGTGGCTTCTGCTCTTGAGTGCACAGCCTCTTCGCGCTCAAGTTGATACTGGCACCCTTCTGGGGACGGTGACCGACGCCTCGGGGGCGCCGGTTAACGGCGCTAAAGTTACGCTCACCAACGAAGGCACGAGTGCGGCCCTTTCCACCAGCACAGGGCCGGATGGCAGTTACAAATTCACGCCTGTCAAAATCGGGAGTTACAAGCTCACGGCGTCCCTCCAAGGATTCCAGACCATGACGCAAACGAGCATCCCGGTTAACGTGGGCGCGGACGTAGTGATCAATTTCGCGCTCAAGCCTGGCTCGGTGAGTGAGATCGTGGAAGTATCCGCGGCTCCTCCTGTGCTCGAAACCCAAAGCGGGTCCGTCGGTCAGGTCGTCGATTCGCGCAGTGTCAATGATTTGCCCCTGAACGGGCGCAATTTTACCTTTCTGGCTCAGCTTGCTGCTGGTGTGAACACGCCCCAGGCCGACACGCGCGGCAACGCCGCTAGCGGCGCCTTCGCAGCCAATGGCAACCGGCCTGCCCAAAATAACTACTTGCTCGATGGCATTGACAACAATTCGGACACCGTGGACTTCCTCAACGGCACCAACTTTGTGGTGCTGCCCCCGGTGGATGCCATTGAAGAATTCAAAGTCCAAACGACTGGTTTTAGCGCCGAATACGGCCGCTCCGGTGCTGCCGTTCTGAACGCCACGATCAAATCCGGCACCAACGAGCTACACGGCGCGGTTTGGGAGTTTTTCCGCAATGACAAGCTCGACGCCGCAGATTTTTTTGAAAATGCCGGTGGCAGACCCAAAGGTGAATTGCGCCAGAACCAGTTTGGCGCTTCCGCAGGCGGGCCGGTAGTCATCCCGCACCTGTTCGACGGCCGAAATAAGGTCTTTTTCTTCGGCGACTACGAGGGATTCCGGAGAATCCAAGGAACGATTCTCACGGGCAGTGTTCCCACGGCAGCAGAGCGAAACTCCGGCTTCACAAACCTATCGGACCTCATTAACTTTCAGAGCGGAACACAAAAGGACGCACTCGGTCGGACGGTCCCGACGGGAACCATCTTCGATCCTACAACCACCAGGCCGGTCACGGCGGGTGCGGTTGACTCCGTATCTGGATTGACCGCGGTGTCCAGCGGCTTCGTCCGTGACCCATTCGGGACCTCCTGCGGCCCGGGCACCTTAGTCTTTACCGCAGCTTGCGGCCTGAACCAGATTCCCGCCGGACGGTTAGATCCGAACGCTATTGCCCTCTTGAAGCTCTATCCCTTGCCGACAAGCGCCGGGATTTCCAGTAATTTCGCCAATTCACCTAAGCTCGATGAACATCGCAACGCGTTTGACTCGCGGATGGACATCAACTTTGGCCAAAAGGACACTCTGTTTTACCGCTTTAGTTTTGTCGACGACCCCCAACTTATTCCAGGCATCTTTGGTGGGATTGCGGACGGCGGCGGCTTCCAGCAAGGAACGCAAACGGCGAATGCGCAGCAAAGCGCGCTCGGCTATACCCATACGTTTTCACCCTCCCTGGTGAACGTAGCTCGCGCCGGCTTGAATTATCTTCACACCTCGCGCTATTCGCCGGAGGCCAGTAACTTAACGAACATCCCAGCGACCTATGGCATTCTGGGCGTCTCGCAGCAGTCGCTGAATGGCGGACTTCCCGCTTTCGGAATCAACGGTTTGCAGACACTGGGCAGCAATGCCTTCCTGCCCTCGGACGAAGTCACCTCCACGATCCAACTCACCGACGACGTCACCAAGATCTACGGCAAACATACTTTCAAAATGGGAATCGAGTATCAGCACGTTAAATTCTCGACGCTGCAACCCCCTTGGTCGCGTGGAGAATTCGATTTCAACGGCAACTACACGGACATCCCCAACAACTCGAATAGCAACACGGGCATCGCGAATTTCCTGCTAACACCGGCTGGCGCTGCGAATGGCGGCACAGTTGGATTCCTCGGTGGCCCGACTCAGATCTACCTCTCCAACATCTCTCTTACCGACAACGGCAAAAACTATTACGGTGTGTATGGTAACGACGACATCAAGCTTACTCGCAAGCTGACCGTTAACCTCGGTCTGCGCTGGGATTTCTTTGGGCTGGTCTACGAGCACCATGGAAATCAGGCTAACTTCATTCCCTCGGGCGGCCCGCTCAACGGTCCAACTTACTTAATGCCCGGGGGGAAGAACTCCTGCGACAACACTTTCGTCTCTGTAAGCTTCACCACTTTGCTTGCTCAAGACGGTATCAAGTGTCTCGCTACCGATGCTTACGGCGGAGGGCTTGGCAATTCTCAGAAGAACAATTTTGCACCCCGGGTGGGCTTCGCCTATCAAGTTAACCCCCAGTTTGTGGTGCGCGGCGGATTCGGCATGTTCTACAACGGCTTTGAAAACCGCGGGTTTTCGCCCAACATCGGCGAGAACTATCCCTTCCAGTTCAATTTCTCTTACGGAGACAGCAGTAGTGGAACGGCCACAATTCCCTCTCAAATCCCCACCAACTATGTGGGCTGTCCCGCGACTGCCGCGACGGGCAACACTCCGACCTTTGAGTCCGGCTTTTCATGCAACCCACTCAGTCCACTTCAGGTTCTCGCATCCGGGTTGTCGTTACGTGGAATCCAATACAACTACCAGACTCCTTACTCCATGAGCGGCAATCTCACCCTGCAGTATCAACTGACTCACTCGATGTCGGTTCAAGCAGCTTACGTGACGTCGCTGGCGCGGCATTTGGAGTCGTTTCCGGGTTCCAACAACGTCACCCAAATCTTGCCTGCCAGCTTGCCAGCCGGCGAGAAGACGTCGCAATTCCTGCCGCTTCACGATTTTAGCCGGGGCGCAAGCTACGCCGCAACCGAGGGCAGTAGTGCTTACCATGGACTGCAAACGAAGGTCGAAAAGCAATTTTCGGGCGGCTTGAACTTCCTCGCCACGTACACATGGTCGAAGACACTATCGGACGCTGGGGATTTGCTAAACGGTGGAAGCCTTAGGGGGTATCGGGCTCCCGACGTTCCAGGTGTGGGGATTCAGCAGGATCGCGGACTGGCTTCGTTCGATATCCGCAACGTCTTCCATTTCAGTGGCGGGTATCAACTCCCCTTCGGCAAAGGCAAGAAATTCATGTCTAGCGCTGCGGGTGCTGCGGACAAGCTCGTAGGCGGCTGGAGCGTTCAATGGATCACCACCCTGCAAGGTGGCCAGCCAATCACGCTTGGTTGCCCCAACGGCACCGCCACGGGGACAGGCTGCTACGATCTCCTTGTGAGTGGGCAGCCCTTGGATGTGGGTCTGCATACAGACGCAAATGGAAAGCTTAGCTGGTTTGGAAATCCCAAAGCCTTCACTCAGCCACCGAAGTGTACACAGGCAGCGATTGGAGCGCCGCTTGTCAATTGTGGGATTTCTGCGCTGGGCGGTGGCCCAGCACAGGTTCCCGGACCGGGATTCCATCGCCTTGACTTCTCCGTCTTCAAGGACATTCCGTTCAACGAGCGCAGGCGCCTCCAGTTTCGGACGGAGATATTCAACATTACCAACCATCCCAACTTTAACGCTCCCGGGTTTGGCGGCAACGGTGTGGTCGCCATCTCCGGATCCACCAATTTCAGCAATTCCAATTTCGGTGAAATTGGCTCCACCCGCGACGCTCCCTATGACTCCCGGCAGATCCAGTTCGCTTTGAAGCTTTACTACTAGGCCCCCAGTGACACCCCGCAAAGGGCGCTCCCATCGGCTGGGGCCGCCCTTTGTTTTCACCCTGGCTTTCTCTGAGTCTCCTGCTCCCGCCGGCCACTCGGCGGTGGTAATCTGCAATCATCGTGATGATACGAAACCGCTTGGTCTGTTTAGCCTTCTTCCTGGCTCTGGCGGCGTGCCGGCTGGCGGCGGCCACTGCTGGCCCCCCGCAGAGTCGCGATTTGGATCGCGAATTCCAGGCGGCTGTCGCTCAATATGACTCGGGCCATTATCCCGAAGCCGCCGCAAAGTTGGAGAACCTAGTGCGCGAAGCTCCTGAAAGTTTTGAAGTGCAAGAACTCCTTGGATTGGTCTACTCCGCGCAAACGCAGGACGCCAGAGCCACCGAACATCTCCAGAAGGCCGTGCACTTGAAGCCGGATTCCGCGCCCGCCAGAACCAACCTTGCCGTCAATCTCGCGCGTCTGGGAAAACTCGGTCTCGCCACCGAGCAGTTCAAGAAAGCGGTAGAGCTTGACCCGCCCAGCTTCGACACCAATCACAACCTCGGCGAAGCCTATGTTCGCTCCGGCAAAGTCGCTGACGCCGCGCCCTTTCTAGAAAAGGCCCAGCGAATCGATCCTTCCTCCTACGATAACGGTTACGACTTGTCTCTCGCTTACATTCAAATCGGCCGGCTCGCGGACGCCCGGCAACTGCTCCAGGATCTTCTGAAACGCAAGAACGCCGCGGAATTGCACAATCTGCTTGGCGAAGTGGAAGAAAAAGACGGGCAGTTCGTGGCCGCGGCAAATGAATACGAAATCGCCGCCCACATGGATCCCACCGAGAGCAACCTCTTTGACTGGGGAAGTGAACTCCTTCTCCATCGCACCGTCGGACCCGCCGTCGAGGTCTTCCAGCAAGCTTGCCAGCGCTATCCCGCTTCGCAGCGCCTGATGATCGGTCTTGGCATGGCTCTCTACGCGCGCGGCAACTATGACGACGCTGTCAAATCGCTTCTGAAGGCTGCCGATCTCAATCCCGCCGATCCTGGTTGCTATCTTTTTCTCTCCAGGGCCTACGATAGCTCCCCCAGCCAGGCGGACGAAGTGATCCAGCGCTTCCGCCGCTTCGCGGAGCTGCAGCCAAACAACGCGCGCGCTCTCTACTATTACGCAATGAGCCTATGGAAGGGCAAGCGCGCCCAGGATCCCAGCTTGGATCTCCATCAAATCGAATCCCTGCTGAGCAAATCGCTGGCCCTCGACCCCCAGCTGGCGGAAGCCCACCTGCAGCTCGGCAATCTCTACTCCGACCAAAATAAGCATGCCCGAGCCATCCCGCAGTATGTCCGCGCGCTTGAGCTCAATTCCGATCTTGCTGACGCTCACTATCGTCTGGGCCAGGCTTACGTTCGCACCGGCGAAAAGGACCGTGCCCAGCAGCAGTTCCAGGTGTATCGGCGGCTCCGCGAACAGCACCTCGCCGACCTAGACAAACAACGCGCCGAAATTCGGCAATTTGTTTATTCGGCGAAGGATTCCCCCGCCGCGAAACCGTGATGCACTTCGGGTTTCGCGGAGCGGGCATGAAAAAAGTTTCAGCGCGTCTGATGGATGTCTTGACACCGATTCAGCCGCGTCGTGGTTTCTACGGAAAGCGTTCAGATTGAATGAGTTTTCATCCTTCATCGCGAAACGCAATGGAGCGGCCTCGCCTGGCCGCCGGGAAAGCATCCCGTCCTCAAGAACTCGCGCGCCAACTCGCTTGGACTCGCCGCGAATTTCTGCGTACCGGTGCTGGAATTGCATTGGGCAGTTCCTTTCTGCCCTCTAGTCTGTGCGCTCGAACGGGCATCCCTGCCGGCAAGCGAAAAGTGGTCGTCATCACCTTCGGCGGCGGCGCGCGCGACCAGGAAACCTTCGCCCCTGAAGGCCAGGAATACATTCCGCACCTCATGCGCGAACTCATCCCTCAGTCCACCTTTTTCACGCAGATGGTCAATCGAGGAATCCTCGGCCACTACGTCGCAACCGCCAGCCTGGCGACTGGTGTCTACGAAACCATCAACAATTTTGCTTCCCTTCCTCCCGAACATCCGACCGTCTTCGAATATTTCCGCAAGGACTTGAAGCGCCCCGCCTCCGATGCCTGGGTCGTCGCTCCCAGCAACGGGTTCAATCGCATTGGAGAAAGCAGCCACCGTTCCTACGGCCCGGGATTGGGCGCAAAAG